>OHJT01000233.1_pt1 | contig 49331 bp, 90 predicted proteins | sample 1568651 | NCBI WGS metagenome assembly OHJT01 (sample SAMEA3879608, study PRJEB24766) | human gut metagenome | biome: human-associated habitat; feature: feces | place: USA | collected 1985/1987 | reverse complement strand
GAAGACAACGCACAGCCGGGAGACGTTCTGATCCTGATGGAATGGGAAAACGGAGAATATACCGGCCGGACAGAGGTACGTCGGATCCGGTATGTGCTTCGGAATGTGCCGGAATATGGGCTGATGCCGGGATATTGCATTATAGGATGGTAACAAAATTACTGACAATTATGAAAGAGAGGAAATAACATGAGAAAACAGGAAATCAGTGAAATAAAAAAGCTTTTCACACCGGGAAACTGCTCCATCACACGGATCTGCGGATGCTATGTGGAGTGTGGGGAGAATAAAAAAACAGAATGGAACCAGGCGTTTCTGGCATTACCGGAGGATGAACTGTACAAATATTTTGAGATTTTGCGTAAAAGTCTGTCTGGCACTTTAGGAAAGAATCTGCTGAATCTGGAATTTTCGGAAAAGAGTGGAAATGAAGGCGGGCAGCAGGAGTTCCTTCTACACTTGAGGGACAGCAAATTAAGGGATGATGCTCTACTGGAGCAGTTCTATGACCGCATCATTGAATCCTATGAGTATGTGGGAAACTACCTCATTCTGCTGATTCATGATGCCTATGATATACCGGGTCGTACCCGGGATGGTATCGAGATGGAGGATGCTTCGGAAGATGTGTACGAGTACATACTTGCCTGCATTTGTCCCGTAGAACTGTCACAAACAGGATTAAGCTATAACGCAAAGGAAAATGCTTTTCAGAATCGTCTCCGAGACTGGGTAGTAGGTATGCCGGACACCGCATTCCTGTTTCCTGCATTTAATGATCGTAATGGTGATTTGTACAGAACCCTATATTATTCCAAGGATGCTAAGGAACTGAAGGAAGAATTTATTAACAAGATGCTGGGATGCCGGTTACCCCTGTCTGCGGACTGCCAGAATGAAGCCTTCCAGGCATTAGTGGAGGAAGTGTTAGGTGATATCTGCTCAGTGGAAAGTGTTAAAAACATCCATGAGAAGTTGACCAAGACCGTACAGAAACAGGAGGACAATGAGGAACCGCTGGTATTGGGCGGTGAGGAAGTAAAGACTGTTTTCGCCAGTAGCGGTGTGCCCAATGAAAAAATGGAATTATTTGACCAGTGTTTTGATAAAATCATCGGGAGAGATACAAAACTGCTACTGAATAATATTTACAGTGGCCGTAATTTTGAGGTGAAAACACAGGATGCGATTATCAGAGTTAATGCCGGACGAACGGATCTCATAAAGGTAAAGGAAATTGATGGAAGGCAGCAGTTAGTCATTGATTTGCAGGGGCCTGCGGAGGTAAATGGCATCGAAGTAAAGCCTATGCAGTAAGAGGAGACCAGAGAAGTGAAGGCGGATATTGAGATGCTCAATGAATACATAGAGAAAACGGATAAGGGGTTCTATGAATCGCTTTCTGATCCGGAAAAAATTCTCTATCAGTGCGTTGTAAGAGATAGCTTGGAATTCGCATGGTATGTATTTAGAAAACGATGTGAAGAATTGGGAACGCTGCTGAAGGAAAGTCTAAAAAATATAAAGGAAGGAGAATAATCGGAATGGTTGAGTATGTAGAAGAAGATGCGGTAGCACTCAAAGGTGCATTGCAAACATTGATTTTAAAATGCACAGAGGAAATGTGTAATAGCCTTGATTGTACGATAACATTTGGAGGTTTGGCTTTGGACTGCCATTTTAATTTTTCAATGCATGAGGAGACGGAAAAATGATCAAAATGATCGAATTTGATGAAGGAGTATGGGTACCGGAAGAATGCTGCGCCATGACGAATCCGACTACAAGCGGAGGGAAAAGTGTTCCGTATGTTGTAGAGATGCCGTGTGAGGGATCAGAGTCATGTACAGGTGACTGTGGTAATTGCATAATCCAAATAATTATGAACGAATATGCGTTGTACACAGGACAAGTGACGGATCAGGTTGCTGGACTTATGGATATTACTCCAATTAGCGACGCAATAGAAGAATTGAATAGCTGGCATTGCTGCCCTGTGGCAGATGAGACTTATGCAGCCGCACAAATGGGAATAAAGGCTCTTAAGAAGCAGATTCCAATGAAAGTCTGCGAGATCCATGTGGACGAATACATCTGCCCCAACTGTTTAGAGGAAAACGGATGCAATGACGCAGAAGTGAGCGATGAATACTGTCCGAAATGTGGACAGAGGTTAATAAGCTAACTTAGGATTAGCATGGTAAACTGAAATATTAAGATTTATGGAGGCATTTGTATGAGAAAAATACATGAATGTGCAGAAGATATAAAAAATATTTTAAATGATGCAGAACGAACCGAAGAGGTTGACGGAGATATGCTATGTAGTATTAATGAGTTGGTGGATGAAATTTTATCAATATATTGTTTAGAAAAACAACAAAGAAAAATGGCTATAGCTGAAGAAAATGAGATTCTTTCAGAAGAGGCTAAAAAAGCAGGATGGAAGTCTGGTGTTATGAACATCTAAACTGAAATATTAGGATTTAACCAAGAAAGGAGAATGAAAAATGACATTTAAACGAAAAGCAGTACCATTTGACACGTTCGTAGGAGGTTGCAATTATTTTGATAGCAATTCAGACGTTAATAATGGATATGGCTGTACGCATCCAGAACAGGAGGAAAAGCAGAAAGGAAAAGGTTGTTGTTTTTGCTTTTCCTGTCCACTTGGGACTCCAGCAGATAAGGAAAGCTTCGAGGAACCAGATATTGACTGGAATGGAACTGAAAAAGAGGATGTTGGCGAAGATGATTATATTATCATCCCATCAAACTGCGAAAATTAAAATCATTTAGGATTTAGCGGAGGTAAAAAGTTGTGCAGCGGATGTATTTGTGATCACTGTGCGAACAGTGCAGAATGTTTTGATCATTGTCCTGGAGAGATGGACGAACCGTGCTTTACCTGTGATGAGTGTATCTACTATGACGGCAAAAGCGACAGACGTGTGATGTGGCGAGACGAATGTCCTAAGTACAAGATAACCGAGTACTGGACAGCGCATCTCCGAAGGAAAATGAAAATAGTTTAGGATTTAGTGGAGGAGTGGAAGATGGAAAAAATAAAAGTAAGTGAAATCGAGATAATTGTCACCGGCAAAAAGACCAAACCATATTTTGAAATAAAATACAGAGAGGTAGGAAAACGGTATTACAATATTGGCTTCAGCTCATACAACTTGGATTATGTTTTTGACTGGAAAGAAAAGTGTTTCGAGGTGATTAAGCCAAAAAAGAATATCTTTAGAAAATTATTTAGGATTTAGTGGAGGTAGAAAAAATGAATGATGAAATGAAAAAAGGAATGTTACTGGCATATCAGTCAGTAAAAGAGGAAATGGATACTATAAAGGCAGAGTTGAAAAGAAAAGGAATTGAAGAAAATAAAGGTTTTTCTACTCTGAAAGGATTTATTGAGGATAATATTAGGCAGTTAAACTGAAATTTAGGAACAGAGAGGAGAAGCATGGGAAGAGAATTGAAGCGTGTACCACTGGATTTTGATTATCCATTACATAAAGTTTGGTACGGATATTTTGTAGATAACATTTCGTTTTGTATATCTTCGCAAAATGAGGAATATTGTGAAAATTGTAAGGAGTTTGCGAGGATCAAAGGGATTGATACAGAACAGTATGGATGCCCTAAATTTGATGAGTATTTCAAGCAAATTAAGGACAAATTAAAGGAACTCTGCGAACCGCCGAAGGGAGAAGGCTATCAGTTGTGGAATACTACGAGTGAAGGGAGTCCCATAAGCCCTGTGTTTGAAACATTGGACAAATTGTGTGAATGGTGCGAAGTTAATGCGACTACCTTTGGTAAATTCAAGGCAACAAAGGAAGAGTGGAAAGAAATGTTGCAAGATGGCTTCGTATATCACAAAGAAGGAAATGTCATTATGTTTTAGTGGAGGAGAACGGGATGATGGATTTTTGCGAAGAAATAATAGCGGAAGTACAAAACCAGTTTAAGATTGACTATTTGCAAATTAAAGATTTCTGTAACAAAGATACGGGTATCCATGAAATGACTGTTACTGATCCGTTGAGAAATCGATGTAAAACTTATTACCTGGATTCAAAGGTTATTAACGAATCATTGACGATACCGATAGAAGCTGCTACCCAGCTATCACGCAAGATAGAAAAAGACTTTCGCCCGCCCAAAAATATAGCCAAAAAATTGGAGGAGATATATTCTTCCAAAAACTATAAATAATATTTATGTAAGAAAAATACGAAAAAGTCGCAAATAAGTAAAATATTTTTAAAAAAAATGCATTCCTTTACGGTTTTTTTATACATAAGCATATGTAAGACATGAATCTTATGAAAAAAATCTGTAAAGGAGAAAAAGAATAATGGGAAATAATTTTTATGATGAGGAAATGTATGATCTGGATCCGAACTATGATGAGAGCAATGCAGAACTGGATAGGTACGAGCGGGAAGCTGACTACTACGCAGCAGAATGTGCGGAGGGAGTAACAGTAAGGAATTATGCTGATGTAAAAGATCCAGTTTGCGGATTGCTTCATAACTGGAATGACTGCTACTGGTTCCAGAAGAACTTCGGAATGTAGTACATAGAGTACTACGGTATCTCAGGGAGTGTCGTACATATCTGTGCGGCATTCCCGGGAATATTCCGGACAGTGAAAGGAGTGATAGATAAAGAAAAAATCGAAAAGTGTAATATGTTTTAAATATACACAATTTATACCCAGCTGCAGAGGGGCCTGCAATCGATACCAATAAAACAGCGGTAGACCATCCGACCAAAGATAGCATCTACCGCTCAACTGCTTAGCAGTATCATATCACATGATCAGCTGGCAGGCAATACGAAAGAGGTGCGCTTATGACAAAAAATGATCTGATCAATGATGTTGCGTATGAACTGGACGGTTTTTTAAGCAAAGAGCAGATTGACCGCATGAAAATCACCTTGTATGTGAAACTGCAGAACTTTGAACTGGTGGAAAGCAAACAGCTGCCTGTTGTCGTGGATCACGATAACGAATGGCTGATGCAGAGATATTGTGTTGATGGAGTAGCGGCAGGTCGACATAAAAGCACACTGCGGAGCTATATCGGTGTCATCCGGAAGTTTTTTGACCATGTTGGCAAAAATTATAAAGCGGTGACGGCACAGGACATAACAGATTACCTTGCCATCAGGAGTTACCGGGACCATATCAGTCACAATTATAAATCCACAATATACAGGTATTTATGCACTTTTTTTGGTTGGGCATTTAAAAAGAGACATATCCAGGACAATATTGTCGATGGAGTGGACAAGGTTAAGCAGATCAAGAAAAAGAAGGTGCGCCTCACTGATGAAGAAGTCGAAACTATACGCTATGCACTGCAGACACCGAAAGAAAAGGCCTTGTTTGAGCTGATGATCTGTACTGGTATGCGTGTGGGTGAGATCTCCGCTCTCAATGTGTCAGATATTGATCTGGCTAATAAGCAGGTATCAATTTATGCAGAGAAGACAGACACCTATCGCACCGGAATGCTTACGCCGGTAGCTGTCATGGCTCTGAGAAATTATATCGGTGACAGACCCGGGACAGATCCGCTGTTTTTAGCAGATAGAGCACCGCATAACCGGATGCGCGAGTACGGAATAGAAAAGCTGGCTAAAGAAATGGCTGTGCGTGGTGGAGTATCCCGGATAACAGCAACAGTGCACGTTTATCGCAAGACCTTTGCCAGTGTGTTATATCGAAAAACCGGAGATGTCTTGCTCGTGAGCAAACTGTTGGGACATGCAAAGCCTGATATGACGGTCCAGTATTATCTGATTGATGACATCGAGGAGATGCAGCACAAATACAATCGAGTAGCATAATAGCGTCGGTGTTGCACCGGTGCAACAATAATGACACGGAAAGGAGAGAACAGAGATGAATCGTTCACAGCGACGGGCGGCAATGAAGAACGGAAAGAGGAATAGAGCAACAATTGTTCCAAACAGGACGAAAAAACAGGAAAAAGCTGATTTTTCAGATATTCCGTTAGCAACAGTGTGCCGGAGTATTCAGCTTTTAATTGATGAACTTAAGGATCGCGGAATCAGAATTTATGATTTTGATAATAAAGATAAAGCCTTAGAGCAGATCCAGATCATCCGCGAGAAAGTATATTTTTTAGCAGCAAAGGAGGAAGAGAACGATGGAAAAGTTCAAGGAAAAACTGTCGGATGAGGCAGCAGCGCTTGATAAATATTTGAGGATGTATACCAGGTGTAAAAACAGAAAACATTCTCTGGAGCGGCGCAAAGATTCAATCATGAAGGAATTTGAAAGCCCGCTAAGATCGGTTGTATCAGACGGGATGCCGCACGGCAGCAGTTCTGGGATCGGCTGCGCAGCACTGTCATATGAACTTGATGAAATCAGAACCCGCATTGATGAGAAAATCGAGGAAATGGAAAAGAAATACGTTAGAATCAATGACGTAATAGAATTTTTACCGGAGAACTCGACGGAGCGTGCCATTTTGGAGTACAAATACATTGACAACTATAGTTGGAACAAAATCTGTAACCTTGAACATATGAGCCGCACACCGGCAACCCAATACTGGAGGAAGGGGTTATATAAGTTGTTGGAATTCGCAAAGGTGCAAGAAATAGTACGGGAATATAGGAAATCTGAGGCGGTGCAACTATAAAAGGAGGCAGGAAACATGAGGAAATCTATTGATGGCATGAAATATGTTGAGAACCACACGAAACAGCATGAATTTTTTTATCTGGACAAAATGATCTCAGAGGCGGGATATCCGTACGTTTCCACATTTTGGGAAGAAAATTTTAACGGCTGGGATCCGGAAGAGAACATAGACTGGAATACATTTTATTTTAATATTCAGATCTGCGGCGCAGGAATGTCGTTCCCAATCATCAGCGTAGAGATCGCAGATAACGGGAAATTGAATCTTAAGGATTTTAGGAATGCGCAGGATATAGAGATCAGATCCGAAGAACAATTACGGGAACTGTGCATTGCCTATGATGGCATTACGTCAGAACAGGCTATGGAAATCATTGATGATTATTTCAGGAGCATATAAATTTTTTGAGGACCGCCGAAAGATGCAGTCCTCAAATTTTTTTACGGTCATCATGCCGATTATTCATACATATGCTCTACAGCCTCCAGATCTTCCAGATCAGAGACAACTCCTGCATCCAGGTATGCTACGGCTTCCGGATCCAAAGAAATTTTTTTAACGCCTGCGCTGGATAAAAGCGTGCCTGTAATGGCCAATATTAGAAAAAAATTTTTAAACATAATTTTTTTACCGTCCTTTCACTGAGCAAATCTGCGGATAGTTCCGGGAAATAGTCCCACGGGAACAGTCACCGCTTGCCTATGCTATCGCTACAAGCCTATCGTTTCGCATTGTTCGAGTGTATTCCTTGCCGCTATCGTCGGAAATGATAACGCATTTAACGCTTTTCCCACTCTTCGTAGGCTCAACACTTTTTACAGTCTCGGTGTAGCAAAAATTCCAAACCGTAATCATACCCGGCTTGAGTTCTGCCGCCGGTATAGCCTTTTGTTTTCCGTAAATTCCTTGTAATTTAACTGTAGCCATATAATCAACCATCCTTTCATCATGTGCCCTGTCTCATCGGTGCAGGTGGGGCAGCTCCTGCAGACCGCCGCACAGGCGGTTTCGACTATTGCAGATCGTCTAGGATCATTTGTATGGCAAACTCCCGGGAACATCTTTCGGCACCGTCCCACCTGTTAAACTCTATCATTTTATTGGCTTCTGCCACTGCTTCGGCTTCGTTGTATCCGCAACTCATAAGCCATTCAACTATTTTTTTCATACCTCAAAACCTCGCTTTCTTCGTTGTGGTCTGCCATCATCAGAGCCGGGCGACCATCCCACGGCTGACGCTCCGGGGCGGAGCGTTTCGGCTATGCTTCTATGGTTCTGGATCCGATAAGAAGGATCTCTTTATCGTTCCAAATTCTCAAAGTTGCTCTTTTTTCTTTGCTTCGTCTTTCGTTAAAACGTCCGGCGTGTTGTACTTCCACATATTTGACAGCCTTTTCAGTTCTTCCGGTAATGAGAAAAGTTAAACCGCTTTCGTAATATGATGAATTAACTTCAAATTTCTTCATGTTGTTTTCCTCGCTTTCCTGTGCTCCGCTTTGGTGCGGTTCGTTTGTTGTTGAGCTGATTATATTGCATGACACCATGCAAAGTCAACAGGAAACTTTCACAAAGACGTCATGCAAATGTTGTGCATTTTGCACATGGCACCATGCAAAAAATACGGTTATAATACAATAAAAGGAGGTATATTATGGCTTACGTAGGATATAACGAGAGTAAAAAGAAATGTAATGAGAAGTATTTGGCAAAATTCGCAAGACCAACGATCAGAATGACAGAAGAGGAGAAGAAAATAATAGAAAAGGCTGCTATTAATGCGGGAAAGTCATTTAATCGTTATATGATTGATTGCGCACTGGAAAAGGCACAGTAGAAAGAGAGGTTAATATTATGAGTGAAAGGGAAAAGGCTATACAGTTACTCGAAAGAGTACCAGAAAAAAAACTGTATTATATTATCGGGATATTAGAAGGAGCACTTATTCCAGAGGTTGAGGAAGTCGATGCGGACGAGTGGGATCTGAAAATGATAAATGAAGCAAAAAGGGAAAACGATGGGGAAGAGGTTACTCTTGAGGAATTAAAGAAAGAGCTGGGGATTGTGTAATGATGTACAAAATAGTTTTTCAAAAAGCAGCTTTAAAGTTTATGAAAAAGCAGGATAAGAAAACACAGGAGCGTTTACTGAGGGCTATAAGTCAATTACCAATGGGGACAGATATAAAAAAGTTGCAAGGACTTGAAATGTACCGCATGAGAGTTGGCGATATGCGTGTGTTATATACGATTGATGATGTTGTAATGGTAATCAGCATTGAAAACATAGACAATCGAGGAGATGTATACAAACGATTATAAAGAAAAATGAATGGAAAGAGCCGATAGCAGTTATTCTGTTATCGGCTTTTATATTGCCCTGATATAACCAAGACCACAGAAGGACAGCAACGGCACAGCGGCCGCACTCCGGGACGGCTGGCCAGACGGCAGGACGGAAGCCGGTCACTCTCTACACGATAGAGGGAGAGCTGTGGAAAGCCACGACAGCGGAGCGAATCAGCACCGGAGCACAGGGGGAAGAACGGCGATAGAAAGGGACGGCATCGGCTGACCGTAAGAGCAACGGAGGGGACAAGGACAGGGAGCACGGCTCTCCGGTGGATCGGAGCAGACCGGACACAACAGGGCGGAGCGTACAAACGGGATCCGGCTGGAACTGGCAGACTGGGCACACTCTGCCAGGAGAAGCACTGGGAAACACACCAACAGACAGAGGAGCCGGAGCGGACAGCACCCGTACACCACAGGCAGACAAGGCACCTGGCTTTCCCCTGTGCCCAAAGGGGCACGACATAACCGGCGGGAGCGTCAACGGAAGAGGAGAGGGCAACCGCAGAAGGGAGAAGGGCGGGAAAGGCCCTTCCATAGAAGGAACGAGACCGGGGAAGACCGGCCAGAAGGGGTCCAAGGTACTACTTGGCTCTTATAGAGATGCGGGGCGGGGAAGGCGCATTATTTTCGCCGATGGGGACCAAAAAAATTTTCGCATTTCGTTACGCATTGCATGAAAAAAATGAAAGAAAGTACAAAAGCGTACACGGAGATATGTTATTATTGTAGCATGGAAATTAATAAAAGCGGAGCCTGTTAGGGGAACCGCTGGAAAAAGTTACAAGTAAGCAGGCTGTCAGGAATGAGGTGTGATATGGCAGAAAGTGGAGATGACAAGGAACTGTGCAAAGTTGATGTTATTGCAAATCTGTTTGGTGTCAGCGTGAGAAGGGTTCAGCAGCTTACACAGGAAGGAATCATATCTACTACTGAGGTAAAAAGGGGGCGTAGATATGAGCTTACACCAACCGTTCAGAAATACATCAAATATCTATCGGATAAAGCCTATGGGAAGGCACAGTCGGAGACAGAAGCAAAATTGAAAGAACAGAAGCTCAAAGCGGAGATTGCCTTAAAAGAATCCCAGGGAGAGCTTCACAAATTAAGGACAGAAATTGCGGCCGGACGATACATTTCCGTTGAGGAAGTGAAATTGGATTACGGTCGTTTTTTTGTATCATTTAAGAAATTCGCAATGTCGATACCGAGTAAGCTGGCAGGGCGCTTAACCGGTTTTGTTGATCCGGTGGAAGTACGGTCAATCGAAAATGATCTTCAGAAAGAAGTGAAACGGTTATTAAGCAGCTTCGTTCTGAGTTCCGTACCTGACGATGGCAGCAAGACGGAAAAAGATAGAAGTAACTAAATATCAATGGGAAGCCCTGCAATTCCTACGCCCGCCAGAACAGCTTACTGTTTCAGAGTGGGCAGAAAAATATCGTATGCTGGATTCCAAGTCTTCTGCGATGCCAGGGCCGTGGAGCAATGACATTACACCATACCTTACGGGTGTGATGGATGAGTTTAACAATTATGAGACTGAAAAGATAATATTTGTTAAGCCTACACAGATCGGTGGAACAGAAGCTCTGCAGAACATGATTGGATACATTGTTATGCAGGATCCTTCACCGACAATGATCGTGTATCCTACGGATACGCTTGCAAAGTCAGTGTCGGAAAACAGATTGCAGCCCATGTTGAAGGCAACGCCGGAAATCGCTAAGAAATTTGATGAAAATTCATCATTATTAGAACTGCAATTTGACAGTATGTATATAAGTTTAACTGGATCAAATTCTCCTTCAGGACTTGCCAGCAAGCCTATCAGGTTTCTGATGATGGATGAGGTAGATAAATATCCTGGTGCAAGCAGTAAAGAGGCAGATCCTATAAAGCTGGCTACGGAGCGTACCAAAACGTTCCATAACAAAAAAATATATATTACAAGTACACCGACATTAAAGACAGGTCACATCTGGAAGGAAAAAGAAGCTGCGGATATTGAAAAGCATTTCTTCGTGCCATGTCCGCATTGCGGGGAGTACATAGAATTCAAGTTTCAGAATATCCGGTTCCCGGACGATGAAGGAATGAGCTATGCTGACCGAGCGGAATTTGCCACATATGTATGCCAGGAATGTGGTTGTCTTATAACTGATAATGATAAGCACAACATGCTAAAACTCGGTGAATGGAGAACCGTACGCCACAATACGAAATATGTTCGCAATGTGGCGTTTTGGATTAATACTCTGTACAGCCCGTTTGTACGCTGGTCTGATATTGCAAAGGAATTCCTTGTATCGAAGGATGACCCGGAAGATTTACAGAACTTTGTAAATTCCTGGCTTGCAGAAGCGTGGGAGGATACAAAGTTGAAAACCAGTGCAGAACTTGTGCTGGAGAGACAGACGGAACTTCCGGCTTACGTTGTTCCACAGTGGACAAAGCTGCTTACAGCAGGTGTCGATGTGCAGGAGAATTCTCTGTATTGGTCGATCAGAGCATGGGGGGAGTTCCTAACAAGCCAGAACATAGCGCATGGACAGTCATTATCCTTCGAGGAAATAGACCGCATTATGAATATGCAGTATATGACAGAAGAGGGTGATCCGATGGTTGTGAATCTTTGTTTGATTGATTCAGGAGACCAAACGGATATCGTATATGATTTTTGTGCACTTCATTCAGATTATGCTTTGCCTGTTAAGGGATCCAGCCATGCACAGCTTAGCCATTATAAGTTAAGCATGGTAAATAAGACGGATAGTAGGGCGTATGGTATGCAGCTTGTTCTTGTGGATGGCGGCAGATATAAAGATATGATTGCCGGACGTATGCAGCGACCAAATGGAAAAGGAAGCTGGATGGTGTATTCCGGGTGTGATATGGAATACGCGACACAGGTTACTGCAGAACACAAAGTAAATGTAAAAACACCAGGCGGAACCAAACAGGTGTGGCAGAAAAAGAGTAGCCATGCCGATAATCATTATCTCGATGCAGAGGTTTACGCTCTGGCCGCAGCGGATGTGATGGGCGTCAGGACGTTGCATCTTGTGGAAGAACAGCAGGTAAAGCCTGCCAGGGAAGAGCCTGAGACACCGGAAGAACAGTGGATTAAGGCAAACGAGAATTGGATTTAAGGAAGGAGATCGTTTATAGATGGCAGACAGCACAATAAACCAGATGCCGGTTACGACACAGGGTATGCTTGACAGCGTTAATTCAGCTATCATGGCTATCGCAGTCGGAGGGCAATCTTACAAGATTGGATCCAGAAGCCTTACAAGGGCGGACCTGAAACAGCTTTATCAGATAAAAAATGATCTTACCGCACAGTTGCAGCGGGAAAATGCGAGTAGCCTTCTGGATGACTGCTATGTCGCTGTCTTTTCAGGGAGGTAATTATGAACGACTGGTTAGGAAATGTGATTGCCGCATTTTCTCCGGAAGCGGCGTACAGAAGGGAATCATACCGGCAGGCATACTTAGAACTGAAATCTTATTATGATGCGGCAGATCGCACTGGAGTCAATCAGAACTGGCGGGCTATGAATACATCTGCGGAATATACAGATCGGTATAGCCGGGACGATGTACGTGCCAGAGCGAGAGATCTGGAACGTAACAGCGATATCATGAACTCTGTTGTAGGACCATTCCGAAGAAATGTAGTTGGCGGTGGGTATCAGGTGCAGGCAAAAACGAGGGATCCTGAGCTTAACAAAAAAATTGAGAAAGCCTGGCGGAAATGGTGCAAAAAAAGAAACTGTGATGTGACGGGAACGCAGAGCTTCAACCAGATCATGAGAATGGCGGTTGAGAGGAAGAAAATTGATGGCGGTATTCTTTTTGTGAAAAGGTATACTTCAGAAGGCTTTGTTCCATTCCAACTACAGATGATCGAAGTGGATGAACTGGATCTGACTATAATGCAGGCGCGAAACGCAGACAACAAGGTAGTAGGAGGAATCGAATACAACTCGTTTAATAAGCCGGTTGGATATTATATCAGACAGTATGACATTGATGGTTTTACACAGAGAGATCCTGTGTATGTCGAAGCCAAAGATGTCATTTTTTATTTCACGAAAAAAAGACCGTCACAGCTTCGGGAGATATCTGATATGTCTCATACGATCCAAAGGGTCAGGGATGTAAATGAGTTCATGACGGCGGTATCAGTAAAAGAACGTATTGCGGCCTGCCTTGCGGTCTTTATTAAGAAGGCGATTCCTACGTCAGGAATGGGAGGCGTAGGGCGTAGCAATAATGCAGGTAAACAGCCGGAACATATTGTTTCTTATGAAGGAAAAACCATAAGTCCTGGAATGATTAAAGAGATGAACGCTGGGGATGAAGTTCAGGTGGTTAATCCTTCCGGGCAGGGAAGTGATGCTACCAGCTACACGAAGCTCCAACAGCGGCTGATCGGTGCTGGACAGGGAATCAGTTATGAAGCAAGCAGCAGGGATATGGCAGAGAGCACCTATTCTTCCACCAGACAAAGTCTTATTGAGGATAATCTTACTTATCAGGAAGACAAGGAACAGATTATAGAAATCCATGATGAAATCTATGAGACATTTATCATATCAGCAGTTCTTTGCGGAAAACTGGATATCAAAGATTTCTGGAACAACAAAGATGAATATCTGGATCATGAATGGGTGCAGGAACCGAAAGCGTGGATTGATCCTCAGAAGGAATCTAATGCGACTATGACGGCACTGCAAACCGGCCAAAAAACTTTTAAGCAGATTGCAGCGGAGAATGGACGAGACTGGAGATCACAGATTGATGATATGGCAGAAGTAATCCAATATGGACAAGAAAAAGGAATTGACATGGGAGGTATTTTGTTTGGAAAGAAGACAGAAGGACCGGCCGCTTCTTCTGAAGAGGGAGACGGAGACGAGTCAGAAAAAAAGAAATAGCGAACGGAGCGGAAGCCTCCAGCGTTATCTGACAAATTGTAGCATTACACGAATGGAAGGAGAGGGAAATGAACGAAAGTTCACCCTCTCTTTTTCGTCGGAAGAACCTTATGACAGATGGTGGGGAACAGAGATTCTTGCACATACGGAAGGAGCAATGGATCTTACCAGACTGAATTCCATTGGAGTGGTTTTGTATAACCATAACAGAGATAAGGTTCTCGGGAAAATTCTTCGGGCATGGGTGGAAAACAGCCGTGGATATGCGGAGATCGAGTTCGACCAGGATACTGAGGCGGATGTGATTTATCAGAAAGTGGCAGGCGGGACGCTGAAAGGAGTGTCCGTGGGCTACATGGTCGAGGTCTGGGAGGAAGTTGCACCGAACAAGAAGTCTAGTGATGGCCGATTCACCGGACCCTGTGACATTGCCACGAAATGGACACCGTATGAGATATCTATCGTAAGCGTTCCAGCAGATCCTACTGTCGGCGTAGGCAGATCCAAAGAATCCGGGGAGGACTCCAGGAGCGAAAAAGAGGGAGTAAGCAGCTTTTACTACAACGAAAAGCAGCTCCAGATAAATCAAAATCTTTTATAGGAGGTAAGTAGAATGAATCGTAAACAGCAGTTGATTCAGAGACAGCAGGAGCTCCTTAATACAGCAAAAGCTGCAGCAAGAGAGCTGAATGCGGAGGAACAGGCAGAGTTCGACAATATCCAGAGAGAACTTAATGCCATTGTAGCAGGTGAAGGTCAGAAACCCGGAGAGGAAGGGGAACGATCTGCATCTGGAGAAGATTCTGGCAAGGAAAAGGCGGCAATGGAAGCAGAACGTCAGAGATGTGCAGAGATCACGGACCTGTGCCGGGAGTTCGATGTCAGTAAGGACGATGAACAGAACTATATCCGTGGAGGAGTATCCACTGCGGATGTAAGAAAAGCTATTTTGGATGGTATGAAGGCACACAACGCACCTATTTCTGTAAGAGGAAGTGCAGAAGTGATCGGTGATGAGCAGGACAAGTTCAGACGAGCAGCAGGAGATGCATTACTTATGCGTGCGGGTATTTCTATGGAAAAGCCGGCGGAAGGCGCCAGAGATTTGATGCACATGTCCCTGAGAGATCTGGCGATTGACTGTCTTACCAGAGAGGGTGAGACCGGAGCGAGTCGCCGCTCCTCTGACGAACTGTTCAATATGGTATGCAGACAGTTCTTCAACCCCACGGCGGCGTTTCCGGCCATTCTTGACAATGCCATCAATAAGGCATATGTCGAAGGTCATAATAAGGCAGCAGTTACTTTTGATCAGTGGACCAGAAAAGGAACCCTGAAGGATTTCAAAACCAATGATAACAATTATCTGGCTGGACCCGCAGGAGAATTTCTGGAAGTTCCCGAAGGCGGTGAACTGAAGCATGATGTGTTTGAGGATAAGAAACGTCCCACAAGAAAGTTGAAGACCTATGGCAGACAGTTCACACTTACCCGTCAGGCATTTATCAATGATGACATTGAACTGGTGACCAGTCTCCCGGCCAGATATGCGGCAGCAGCCAGAAAGACCATTAATAAGCAGTGCTATCAGATTCTGGTAAATAATCCCGCTGTATATGATGGTACGGTTCTGTTTTCCAAGAATCACGGTAACCTTGTTACAACAGGAACAGGCATTACGCAGGCATCCATGCAGGCTATGATCATGGCACTCCAGACCCAGACAAATGAGTTCGGGGAAGCTATTATTATTCGCCCTGCGGTGTTGATCGTTCCTTCCGGTATGGCGTTTGACACCTATACGTTATTCAACAGCCCTACCATCAATACTGAAGGAAACACACAGGCAGTCAACCCCTTGTATCGCTATGCCAACCAGATTCAGGTTATTGAAGACCCTACGATCAATGTACTCTGCGGAGGATTCGGTAACGTGATGCCCTGGTGGCTGGCTGGAAACAAGGATGACACCGACTTTATGGAGGTGGATTACCTGAATGGAAAGGAGATTCCCACCATCCGCAGAATGGAGACTCCCGGAACCCTTGGATTTGTATGGGACATTTACCTTGACTGGGGAATCAGCGTAATGGATTATCGTGGAGCAATCAAGAATCCCGGAACCAAGATCGACAGCCCGCTTGTATAAGAAGGAGGAGAAGCTGAATGAAAGCTACATATTGGCAGAGAAGCGAGAGCCTCGATTATGTAAATAAAACGGATAAAGTTATCGAGGCTAACAGCATTGTAGATTTAAAGACAAGAATTGCCGTAACAGGCACTTCCATCAATCCGAATGAGACAGGTTCCATTCATGTAACAGGAGTTTACAGGATTAAGAAAAAAGAGGGAGAAGCAATCACTTTCGCGGCAAATGTTTATTTCAACGATACGGATGGCATTACCGCAACAGCGGATGGTAACACGCCTGCCGGTTGTGCTGCGGAGGATGCTACCGCGGAAGCAGAATATATTCTGGTAAGACTGTTAGGTTAAATTGGGAGGATATGTTATGGCAGGAAGAGTAGCAAGGCAGCAGGAGAGAAACACTCCTGCTGTGGAAGAAGAAAAGAAGGATATTCCGGCAGAAGAGAGTCTGGAGGAAGAAGTGGAAATTGCACCGGTGCAACCGACAGAAGAGATCCCAGAAGAAGAGGGGCCGGAGATCACAGAGGATGAGGAAGAAAAGAAAGTCTGTATTGCACAGGCATACATCCTCTACAACTCCACACAGTATAAGCCAGGCGATGTGCTTCCGGCAAATGATCCGGAAATGCTTGCAGCGTGGCTGGAAGCCGGGACAGCAAAGTGGTTAGATGAAACGGTAGTCAACAGCATGAAGGCACAGTCAGTAACGGCACTTGCAGGAATGTATGGAACAGCGGTTTCTTCCGACTCCGAAGACGGCGAGGATCTGGTAGGCAGAGTTCCACATAACAGCGTCAGAAATGGCAGGTAGCTTTTAAGGAGTGAGCATGACATTCAAGGATCAGATTGCAAAAGACAATCAGTATGTGTTTGCAAATAAGGATGAGTTTTGGGAGTATCACATAGTAAATGGTAAAAAAATGCTGTGTCAGGTCGATAACAACGAACTGATTGACAGGGAAAAGAGATACCAGTACAGGCGAAGTCTTTATGCAGACGGAGTGTATTTGAAAGAACTGTTGATTTATGTGAAGGCAGAGGATTTTGGTCCGCTGCCCGGTGTCGGAAGAGCAATAACTTTCGACAAAAAGTCCTATATCGTGTCGGATGCAATCAATGAATGCGGTATCTACTCGTTGTGCCTGGAGGCGAATAAAACATGATCCATTATCATGTAGAGATGCAGGGACTGACGGAGATTGAATCAGCCCTTGGAATGGCAAAGGATAAATCCAAAATGGTCCTTCGGTCGGCAATCAATAATGCGGCCAAACAGACGGAAGACCGGATGGTTACGGAAGCCAAGACAAGATATCGTTACAAAAGGGCAACGAAAGGCGATATCAGGGAAGCTAATGAGATCAAGAAGGCCAGAACCAGCAACATGGAAGCCGTGATAAAGGCTGCTGGTGCAACAAATGAACTGCTGGATTTCCGGGTTAAGCCGAGCACTTATTTTCCGGGAGGCGTAGGCGCTCCCAGAATGGTATATGCAAAGACTTTGAAAGACAGCAGCTTTAAGCCGGTTGTTTTAAAACCAGGTGCTACCGGGGATAAATACAAAGGCTTCGTAATTCAATATCAGAACGGACATAGAGCACTTGCGCAGCGTGTACCCGGGAAGAAAATGAAATCGAAACCTTGGAAGGAAGCAGTCAAATCACTATTATCTATTTCCACACCGAAAATGGAAGAGAAGGTATATGATGAAAAGATCTCCAGTGATATGTATGATGTTTTGCAGAAAAACATTCAGGAACAGATACTGCGGTATATGAGGTAGGAGGCAGACAGTGACACCAATAAATTTGCAGGATGATCTTGTAGAAGAGCTCGGACAGTTGTTCGAGCCATTTTTATATAAAGTGCCATTAGATCTTGCGGATATAGAGGAGGATATGGAAGAGAAGTCTGAAGCCGAAAGAGAACCCAAAAGAGTTCCTCTTAACATATATTCTCAGGCATTACCGGTTCAGCAGTCAGATGCAGATACTGAGCCGGTTCCGTACATTATCGTAAGGTTGAACAGCGGCAGTGATCCTGGAGGTAGGGAAAGCTTCAATACTGTAAAAGTAGTGATGGTAATTGGAATATGGGACGATGACCGGGACAATCAGGGACATCGGGATGTTCTAAATATCATTGATAAAATATACGCCCGTTTCAGTAAAGATCCATACCTGAAAAACCGGGCGGTATATACCGGTGAGTTTGACTGGGTACTACAGGAGGATGGATATTTTCCATACCATTTTGGAGCCTGTAGTATGGAGTTTCATATAGCGGCAATAAGAAGGGAGGATCCACTCGCATGAGTAATAAAAAGGAAATTTCAGTGCCGGAAGTAAAAGATGATCTGGCGCTGGAAGTAGGAAGTGATACAGTTGCAGAAGGAAAACAGAAAAGTAGTGAGGCGGTAATGTATCTCGGTCCTACTATTGTAGGAGTAATCAGACATTCCACGGTATTTAAGGAGGGCGTTCTGCCTGAAAAAGTGCAGGAATGTGTAAAACAGCTTCCTATGATGGAGAGACTGTTCGTTTCCATCGGGGATATCCCGGAAGCAGTAAAAGAGATCAATAAAAACCAGAGCGTACTTCGAACAATCTACGGTCAGGTTACAAACAATTTTGTATAAGGAGGATAAGCAAATGGCTTATATGCATGGAGTCAGGGTTCAGGAGAACCCTACGAATGTCCCTACACCGGTATCCAACGATGCTGGGGTATCGGTTATTTTTGGCACCGCACCTGTAAATCTGGCATCCGATCCGGCGGAAGCAGTAAATAAATTATTTCTGTGTAATACTTTTGCGGAGGCAAAGGCAGCAGTCGGATATTCCGATGACTATGAGAACTATACGCTGTGTCAGGCTATGGATGCATTTTTCAAAGCATTCGGTGTAGGTCCCATTGTTATCTGCAATGTTCTGGATCCCGAGGTACATAAAAAAGATTACAGCGAGACACTGAACGTAGTGGATGGACAGGCAGTTTCCGAGGAAAAAGGTGTACTGTTGGATAGCATTACTATCGACACATTAACTGCTGGTACGGATTATACAGTCGCATTTAATGATGACGGTTGTCTCGTAATCACTGTTATCAAAGAATCGACCAACTCTGTCAAGGTTACCGGAAAAAAGATCGATGCGTCTATGGTTACTGAGGCTGACATTATCGGTGCCTATGATTCCGCTACTGGTGCAGAAACCGGAATGGAGCTGGTTCGCAAGGTGTATCCCACTTTCGGAGTGTTACCCGGATTGCTGCTTGCCCCCGGCTGGTCTCATAAGCCCAGTGTTGGGCTTGCTTTGGCTGAAAAATGTAAGGATATTAACGGATTGTTCAAATGCGAGTGTGTCGTTGATATCGATACCAACAGAGCAGCAAAGTATACGGATGCTGCAAAGATCAAGGAGGAAAGCGGTTATGCATCAGAGCACATGATCGCGCTGTGGCCGAAGGTTAAATATGCCGGGAAAGTTATGTATTATTCTGCTATCTATGCGGCCATGACAGCCTATACGGATTACAGCAATGACAGCGTTCCTAATCTGTCTCCTTCCAATCATGCACTTAAGATCAGTGCTACCGTAGTGGAGAACGGGACCGAGATCAATCTCGACATCAATCAGGCAAATGAGTTGAACGGGGAAGGCATTGTTACTGCGCTGAATCTGAATGGGTATAAGGCATGGGGAAACAACATGGCGGCATATCCAAATGTCACAGATCCCAAAGACCGGTGGATCCCTTGCCGCAGATTCTTTTCCTGGTGGGGCAATAGCTTTATCACCACTTACATGACGAAGGTTGATAACCCTGCAAATTATCGTCTGATCGAATCTATTGTAGATTCGGAGAATGTAAGAGGAAACAGTTTGGTATCTCAGGGCAAATGCGCCGGTATCAAGATGGTGTACAGCAAGGATGATAACCCTATCGGAAATGTAATCGATGGAAAGATCGTGTTCCGACAGTACCTCGCACCGTATACACCGGCAGAGGATATTCTAAATGTGCTGGAGTTTGATCCGGACATGATTGAAGCTGCATTAGGAGGTGAATAAAGATGGGAAATATTGCAAACGTACCTGAAATCATTAATAACTACAATGCATATACCAATGGCAATAAGCTGATCGGTGTAACCGGAGAGATGGAACTGCCCTCCTTCGATGCTATCACCGAAGAGGTTTCCGGAGCCGGTGTTCTGGGAACCTACGAAACGAGCACCCCGGGTAACTATTCTTCACTGACACAGGATGTTGTGTTCAGAATTCTGGATGAAGATATTTTCAGCATCATGAATCCCAATGAACTGGTAGATCTGACTTTCCGGGCATCAGCGCAGAGCACCGTTAAGTCTACCGGAGCGTTAGATTATAAGAGTATGAGAATCGTGGAGAGAGGTCGGTTAAAGAGCTTTACTCCTGGAAAATTATCTCTTGGAAAAACTATGGATGCAAAAGTGACTTTGGAAGTGCTTTATATCCTCATTGAAGTGGATGGGGAGACGAAGCTGGAGTATGACAAGCTTAATTCTGTGTTTGTGGTTAATGGTAAGGATCTCTTGGAGAAAGTGAGGGCTTATAGCTGATGAGTGACAAAGAGAAGGAAATGGAGAGCGCAGTCTCCGAAAATGAAAAAGCGGAAAACGAAGAGGAAAGCATGGTTATTGTATTCAAGAAGCCTTATGTATTTGAACGGGTAGAGTATAAGGAAATCGATCTTTCCTGCATGGAAGATCTTCAGGCTTCCGATATGATCGCAGTAAACAAACTTATAAAAAGAACTTCGGCGGGCATTGATGTAATGCCTGAGGTGTCTCTGGAATATGCCTGCAATATTGCGGCAAAGGCAACCCAAAAACCCATAGAGTTCTTCCTGCAGCTTCCTCCCAGAGAGGCTATGAGGGTAAAAAACAAAGTGCTGGGTTTTTTATTCGGCTCGGAATAAGACCAGACGATGTTCCGAGGTTGAGAAAGGCAATTATACAGTTATCAATGACAGTACAGGCAGGGATAGATTACCTCTATTCACTGCCTGTTTCTGAGTTATTGGAACTTATGAAGGAGGTGACGGAGGTTGTCAACGAAAGGCAAAGAATATCAGCTCGCAATAAGAATTGCGGGCATCGTAGATAAGTCGTTTTCTGCCAGTCTTACATCCACAAAGGGCAGTTTGGCGCAGTTTCAGGCCACAGTTAATGCAATGGACAAAGATTTCTCGAAACTTGATAAGGGATTTGATGGGATCATGAAGACCGGTGAGAAGTGCTTCTCGGCCATTGCAGCGGCGGCCGGTGTGGCATCGTTGGCTGTTGCAGCGGCAACCGCCGCATCTGTTTACGAAGGAAGCAAGTTCGAGTCTGCATTTGCAGGTGTCAAAAAAACTGTGGATGCGACAGCGGAAGAGTACGCAGCACTGCGTCAGGACATATTGGATATGACCAGGGAGATTCCGTCCAGCGCTTCCGACATTGCCGGGGTCATGGAGATTGCTGGACAGTTGGGAATCGCCACGGAGAGCTTAACAGATTTCACAGAGACAATGATTAATCTGGGCGTGTCTACCAACCTGTCTGCGGAGGAAGCGGCCACAAACCTTGCAAAATTCGCAAACATCGTGAACATGGCAGATTACGGTGCGGATGGGATCAGCAACTGGGAACGTCTCGGATCCGTTGTCGTTGATCTCGGTAATAACTTTGCCACAACCGAAGCGGATATCGTTGAGATGGCTACGAGACTGGCATCCACGGGATCACTGGTAGGACTGACAGAATCACAGATCATGGCACTGGCAACGGCGATGAGTTCCGTAGGCATCCAGGCGGAGAGCGGCGGATCCGCGATGGCAAAACTGCTTAAAAAGATGCAGCTTGCCGTGGAACTGAATTCGGTAGCCTTGGAGGATTATGCTGCAGTCGCAGGCATGACCGGAGAACAGTTCAGGGATACATTTGAAAACGATGCGGTAGTGGCACTGTCGGCCTTTATTGACGGTCTGACCGATACGGAGAGAAACGGCAGATCTGCCATTGCAATATTGGATGATATGAAGCTCTCCGAGGTCCGGTTGAGTAACACTGTTCTTGCTCTGGCTGGAGCCGATGGCGTCATGACAGAAGCCATTGATACGGCGAATGAGGCATGGGATGAACATAATGCACTGGCAATCGAAGCAGGTAAAAGATATGAGACCGTGGAGAGTCAGGCACAGATCATGAAAAATGCGTTATCGGAGCTTGGTATTACGGCCTATGAAGAACTGCGGGATCCTCTTGTTGGGACAATCGACCAGATCACAAATGGGTTATGGGAACTGAATGATTATGTTGGTAGTGCCGATGGCATCAGCAAATGGATCAGGAACATCAACACTACATTGCCAACGCTGGAACGCTACGCAAAGAACACATGGAAATCGTTATCTCCGCTGTTCGGTGGAATCAAGAGCACAGGTGAATGGTGCATGAAGCATAAAGACGGGGTTGTCGGCTTCATTGAAGGCGTAGGGGCGGCACTGGTGAGTTACAAAATTGCTTCAACACTTGTCAAAATCACGAGTGCGCTTATGTCGTTTGCAGGCATGAATCCGGTAACGCTTGGCATTATGGGACTAGTCAGTGCAATAGGATTGGCTGTAGCGGCAATACAGAGCTACAGAAAACATGAACAGAGCCTTGTGGATCAAAGCCTTGCGAACCATTTTGGCAATATTGCTTTGTCCATGGAAGATATACAGAAAATTGCAGAACACATTGTGAGCACAGACAGTCTGGGTGGCGTTAAGGAAGCACTGGAAGCATTTGAGGATCTGGACAGTATCTCCGCAACGATAGAGGAGGCTGTGTCAGAAATCAATAAGATGAACTGGAAAGTCTCTATCGGAATGGAACTGGAACCGGATGAGCAGGAAAGCTATAAGGCAGCTATTGACGAATATGTAAAGGTAGCAGAGGACTATGTCTTACAGTCACAGTACGCAGTATCACTTAATATTTCTACGGTATTTGACAGTGACAACCAGGACGGACAGAATATTGCAGACAAAGTAAACAGCTTTTATGCAGACTGTTACTCTGAAATGACGGAGCTGGGAAAGGAGCTAAGCTCCGTAGTAAATGAGGCGTTCAGCGATAATATTCTGGATCCTGACGAGATCGTAAGTATTTCTGAAATTCAGGCCAAAATGGCAGAATTGCAGAAGAAGTTGGCAACGGGAGAGTTTGACGCACAACTGTCATTGTTAAAGACTGAGTATGCCGGTGGCAGCATAGATGCAGAATCTTTCCAGAATTTACAGTCAGAGCTTGCAGAGCAGGCGGAAGTGGCAACGCGGGCATACAAAGATTCCTACGTTAAAAACCTTGCTTCTGTCAATGCAGCGTTTGAAGGTGGCGGACTTACTGATCAGGAATATCAGGATGCGCAGGATGCTCTGATGGAAGATTATTTAACCCAGGCTGGGGAGATTCAGGCGAGAACCTTGAATTTCCAACTGGAAACCATCATGGGGCAGTATGCTGACGAACTGGATCCGGCAATGGAAGATTATATCAGCCGTATTCAGGAAGTCATTGAGAAGTATAAGGACTGGGACTGGGAAAACGACTGGGAAGGCGGATGGAACGAAATGGCTCCGGAACTGCACGATGCAGAACAGACCGTTGAGCTTGACAAGACCACGAGGAAGGCCGTTCAGCAGTTACTTGATGCGATGCAGCCAACTGTTGAACAGATGGATGAACTGAAGCAGCAGTATGCAGACCTTGGCATTGAATTAACGGACAGCATGTCGGAAAGCCTGTCCAACTACAATCTGCTTGCTGTACTTGCAGATAATGCGGGACAGTGGACCTCAGACGGTATTTCAGATGGCGTGGATGGAGCTTATATCGTTGGACAGGAGATGGCGAAAGCCGGCCTGTGGGATAATTTGTATGCCGGTATTTTGTCAGAGGCAAAGAACAGCGGATATGCGACCTTGTATGACACATACAAGGATGGTGCACTTGACGCCGCAGCATCCATAGCGCAGAGCGACATTGATGCGGCAGCAGAGGCAGTAGTAAAGCCTGCGGTAGACGGAATGTACGCATGGACAGATGAGAAAATCAATGAAGTATTTTCAAAAGGGTTCATGGCCAGCGCTGATGTGGATGTGACACTGAATCCGACATATAGCTGGACCGATAATATAGTACCGTTCCTTCAGACGGACAGACTGTCAAGGTTCCGGATAGAGCAGAATGCGGATGGAGGCATTTGGGATCATCCGATATTAACCACATTTGCGGAGAGAAGCATGGAGGCGGCTATCCCTATTGATGGAAGCCAAAATGCTATCAATTTGTGGGAGAAGACGGGACGCTTGCTCGGAATGGATAGTGTTCTTGACAAGGTATCGCTGGAGGGAGGCAGCAGTCCTGTGATCGAATATAATCCGGTGCTGAAGTTCTACGGTGATGCCCCCAGTAAGGATGATATCGCCGATGCATTGAGTATTTCTCAGGACCAATTTGAGAGTCTTATGGAGAGATACCTGAAAGACAATGGACGTGTGTCCTTCGGGTAAGGAGTGTGCTTATGGCAAAAAAAGTATACATAACGAAGTCGGGAGACACATGGGATATGGTAGCAAAGGAAGTGTACGGTGACGAACTGTACACTTCCTTGCTTATGAGCAATAATCAGGAGCTCATTGAGTACTTTGTGTTTCCAGAGAATATTTCTATTGCACTGCCGGAAATTCCGAAAGAAGAGAGCTTGCTGCCAGATTGGAGGTCGTAGAAATGGCGCTACCACGCAACGTTAAATTACAGATCATTTATGATGGAACTGCTTCGGAGACTGTTTCTGTTACAACGGCATCTGCTGGAGCGGCTTCTTCATATACAGTCAAATCTGGGGATACACTGTGGGCAATTTCAAAGAGATATTACGGCAGTGGAACGCAGTATCCGAAAATCTATAACGCAAATGCAGATCTGATCGAATCCACAGCAAAGGCACACGGCAAGAAGAGTTCTAGCAACGGGCACTGGATCTGGCCGGGTGAGGTATTAACAATACCAGGATTATCGACCACAAGCACAACGACGAGTGTGCGTAAAACAGGATCTTCCAATCCGGGTCTGGGAGATCTTATCGGGAATACAGCAACGGATTTTGCCTATACGGACGTTGCCAGTGGAAAATCTGACAGTGAATCCATTACAATGTATGACATAGACAAGGAGTGGCTGGGGAACAGAAAACCGAAGCGTGGAGCTGGGCTGGGTGCAAAGATACAGATAAATAATTGGAACGGGGAGAATACTTCAGAAACATTTGATTGCGGTAACTTCGTTGTCGATGATGTTTCTTTTTCAGGAAGACCTTTAAGTTGTGTTTTAGGAGTGGTGAGTGTGCCGACAGACGATAGCTTCAAGACACTTGCAAAAACGAAAACATGGGAAAAAACGACCATAAAGGATATTGCTGCAGAGGTAGCAGGAGCTGCAAGTGTGGCACTTGTATATGATGCAGCAGCAATCCAGATTCAGGAGATTGAGCAGAATAATCAGACCGACAGCGCCTTTCTGTACGCATTATGTGAAAAGTATGGCTTAGGCATGAAGGTTTATAACCATAAAATTGTCATTTTCGATAGCGTGGCTTACGAGGAAAAAGGATCTGTCGGTATAATTTCTGAAACCGATTGTATCACGTGGAAGGCAAATGAGACCATAGACGGGACTTATACCGGGGTAAGCCTTAATTATACAAACCCGGATCTCGATGATCCCATCAATGTAATGATGGGAGAAGAGGGGAGATTGTATGCCTTGAATGTACAGGCAAACAGCCAGTATGATGCAGAACTTCAGGCAGCGGCAAAAGCAAATGCTGCAAACCGTAAGATTCAAACAATGACACTTACGATTGTGGGGAATAAAAATATTGTTGCAACACAATGCATTAGTGTTTCGGGATTTGGCAGCTATGATGGTAAATACTATGTGGATACCGTAAAACATAGTGCTGGAAGCAGTGGATATCGAACACAGCTTACGATTCACAAGGTTCAGCCCCCCATAAAAGTAACAGCTCCGGTGGCAGCAGTCTCTGGCGGAAAAACATATACCGTAGTTTCCGGAGATACGTTGTGGGGAATTTCCAAGAAATTCTACGGAACCGGCACGAAGTACAGTGTTATTTATAATGCAAATGCAGATCTGATCGAATCCACAGCAAAGGCACACGGCAAAAAGAGTTCCAGTAATGGGCACTGGATCTGGCCGGGAGAGACACTCACAATTCCGGAGGGATAAGATGGTTACGAGAATAGGGAAAGTAACAAAGGTATATCCGGGGGAAGGCAGGGTAAAGGTAACCTTTGAGGATAGCGGAAGCTCTTCGCTGCCTCTGGCAGTTCTTACTATGAATAAAGAATATTCCATGCCAAGCGTAGGGGACAGAGTAATTACACTTCACATGGAAAATGGAACGAGCAAAGGATTTGTTCTGGGAACATATTACGGTGGCGGAATGCAGCCCAAAGCTAATAGCGGGTATCGAAAAGACTTCACATCCGGCTGTTACGCTATCTGTATCGGCGGTTCCTACACATTGAAGGGATCTAAGATATTACTTAGTGGAAGTAGTGCTTCTGTATCTCTTGGAACCAAGGCATCTATGGTGGGATCTGAGGCAATTATGGGCAGTACCGCTTCAGATAATGAGGGTGATGAACCGGATTCTTATTTTAAAGCAACTTCTGACAATGTAGAAATCAAAGGTGCCACAGAGGTTAAGGTAGAAGCAGAAGGCGGAGTAGCGACGATAACAGCTGGTGGCGGAACAGCAGAGGTTGTAGTTGATACCGATACGACGGTCAAAGCATCCACGGTTACCATAGAGACTGATGGTAATCTGATATTTAAGTGTGCCTATGGAACGATTACGTCAGAGGAGATTATGAAGCGTTTGGAACGGATAGAGGATCAGCTTGGCATTCCGCATACGATATAGGAGGATGGCTATGGCAGTAGTAGGTAATTTAGGAAGCCTGATTACCTTTGAGGTAAGCTCAGACAAAGTCCTTACTTTTGACAAAATGAAAAGAACCGTGAAGGGCAGATGGGCTACGCATGATGCAATAGGAGGAAAAACGAAATCAGAGTTTTTGGGGGCAGGAAATGCAAGTATTACGCTGCCGATTTTTCTATCTTCTATGCATGGCGTGAGACCACGGGTAACACTGGAGCGGATTGCGGATGCTGTAGAGAGAGGGGAATATTATCCACTTGTGATCGGCGGGAGATCGGTCGGAAGGAATAAGTGGAGAATTACCTGTGCCAGTGAAACGTGGGATACCATTATCAGAGACGGTATTCTGGTAGAGGCAAATGTAACGCTTAACCTGGAAGAATATGTGTAGGAGGCATTCATGGAAGACTATATTGTAGATTTGGATGGCAATGGCTTTTCACCGGATGAATTTGCGGACATTAAAAAGTGCCTTGAGACACTTCTTTCTGTTCGTGCGGGAAGTCAGCCGTTAGACAGAGAGTTTGGAATTGATGTGGACCATGTATTAGGCTACCCGCTTAATATAGCCAGAAACATGTTGGCGCTTGAAATAATTGAAAAGGTACGCATCTACGAAACAAGGGTAGAGGCTGATAACGTGTGGTATGAGGAAAACGCAGATGGAAAGCTCATCCCGCACGTTCATTTTGTGAAGGCGGAGGTATGACATGGTTACAGATAATTTCCCTGATATTTCCTTTATTGATAATTCAACGATAGAAGATGTTCTCACGCAAATGATTAATGATTATCAGAGCAAATATAAAGAGATCACTAACAAAGAGGCTGCACTTGCAAAGGCTGATCCGCACCGGCTTATTATGTATGCCTGTGCCGTTCAAATTTATCAGGCCATGCAGTATGCGGATTACGCGGGAAAGGTTAGTTTTCTGAAATATGCGCGGGGAGAATACCTCGACAACCTTGTTGCAATTCGTGGGATTCAGAGGCAGCAGGCAAAACCGGCGACGACAACATTGCAGTTTTCTATCAGTGAGCCTATTGCAACTGTAGTAGGCATTCCGGCGGGAACCAGGGCAACAAATGGCAATGATGTGTTTTTTGCCACGGACGAATATGTGGAAATAAAAGCCGGAGAAACTTCGGTAAGTGTGTCTGCAACCTGTACGGAAGAAGGGAGCCTTGGAAATAATTTCGCAATAGGAGAGTTTGGAACAATCGTCAATTCTCTTCCGTATGTTGTTGCTGTGACAAATACGACACAGACATTTGGCGGATCTGATATTGAGGATGATGACAGCCTAAAGGAAAGAGCTTATACCATACAAAAATCATATTCTACAGCAGGGCCTACGGGAGCATATGCATATTTTGTGAAACAAATTGATCAGAGCATCAGTGATGTGGTTATACGGTCTGATACTCCGGGAGTTGTAAAAGTAATATTTACCACTGAAGCCGGGATGCCGGATCCGGCTCTTATTCAGAAAGTTACAGATTCTCTGATGGATAGAGACATTCGACCGCTCACGGACAAAATCGAGGTATCAGCACCAGTGTCTAAAACCTATGATGTAGAATTTACCTATTATATTTCGTCCGGTGAGAAGGCATCGGTAGCATCCATTCAGGAAAATATTGCAGCAGCAGTAAATAGTTATAATGCCTGGCAGACTGGAAAAATCGGACGAGATATCAATCCTTCATATCTTATTCAGAAGATTATGGAAGCTGGAGCAAAAAGAACCGTTATTACATCACCGGAATTTACAGCGCTGGACAATGGTACTATTGCGAAAACCGGTACTGTAACGGTGAAGTATGGAGGGCTTGAAGATGATTAAGCTGCAGGACAGTAATATTATAGACATTCTTCCAGAAGCATTTACGAGCGATCCGAAAAATATAGCTCTTGGATATGCACTACAGGGAGCAGTGAGGAGACTACTGGAATACAGTAGGACAACCAGTGTGTATGCTGCCATTGATGTAGCGGATGATGATGTGCTTGATATGCTGGCAGCAGAGCTCGATACGCAATATTATGATGTCCTTCTTGATGTTGAGGCAAAACGAAAACTTGTTAAAAATACATTGATCTGGTACGGAAAAGCGGGAACACCGGCAGCAGTCGAGGAGCTTATAACATCTGTATTTGGCGAAGGAAGAGTAGAAGAGTGGTTCGATTATGGAGGAGAACCATTTTACTTTAAGGTATATACCAATGCCACATTTACAGAAGATATGATCTCTAAATTCGACGATATGCTGGAAAAGGTAAAGAATACGCGCTCCAAGCTGGAAACGGTTGTAGGTGAGAAAACATTAAGACAGAACACTTCTGTACTTATAGGAACAGATCAAATTATTGTGGCGCCTGTTATTTTTCAAGAGATTGTCAATGAAAAAACATTAAGGCAGAACACACATGCACTTATAGGGGACAATCAGATTATCGTGGCACAAGCTATCTTTCAAAAATAGGGAGGAAAAGAAATGGCACAGTATAGAAATGCAGTTATGACACAAAATGGAGCGGCATTGCTTAATAAAGCACAGGCAGGACTTTGCAAGATCAAGTTTACCAGAATGTCAACTGGTGATGGACAATATTCTGAGAGCGAGAAAGGGATTGAAGAGTTAAGAAAAATAACCAGCCTTAAATCTCATAAGCAGTCGTTTGCATTCGATTCTATAAAATATCAGGATGATACGAGCGTAGAATTGAAGGCCAGTATCACAAACCATGACGACACGCAGACATTATCAGCTGGATATTACATCAGAGAAATAGCTGTTTTTGCGCAGGAAGATGATAAAAGTGACACGGAGGTGCTGTACAGTATCGCGGTGGCAGATGTAGCAGATTTCTTGCCAACTTATAATGGTAATAACCCGATACTAATAATCCAGAAATATTATGTTACGGTGGATGAATCAAAGAGCGCAATTATAGTACCGAGTAATTATGGAGAAGATCTTGAAGCAACAAAAAAAGAAGTTGAAAATGATCTGAAAGAATATGTTACAGAGTATGTTTCGGAAGCAACAGCGGAGGATATTGACAATATTCTTGGCGGTTATTTTATAGATGATGGTTCAGGAGGTGGAGAGAGTGAAGAGATAACAGAAGAAAAATAAGTAACATTGTAGACGAAGCATTTAATAATTAGGAGGAAAAAAGTCATGTCATTTGTAACACTGCGTCACTTATCAAAAACGACATATTCAAAGGCGTCTACAACGGCTGATGGATTAATGTCGAAGAAAGATAAGAAAAAAGTAGATGGAATTACTGAGGCAACAGATACGGAGATTGACAATATCATTAACGGATTATTCGCATAAGGAGGAGACGAATGAAGGTAATAACAACAGGCCTGTTAAACAGGTTTTGGACGAAAGGAATTAAGCCGTGGCTGGACAAGCGGATCAAATCATATGCGGATTTAATGGTAACTACGGCATCTGGGTATACCCCGGATGCCCTTGCTGTGAAGGAGGGGTTTACTGAGTTAAATGGCAAGTTAATTGCTCCTGACTATAAATCTGCTGTAGCCATACAATCTAATTACACTTGTATGACTAATGGCTATGTAATTGGAACAATACAGGGTGCAGTGAATGGCTGGGCATCTATCCGATCATCCAAGAATGCAAATTATTTCTTGGCATTATGTACATCATCAGAAAATCCTATAGCGGTATGTATTCCATTTGCATCAGGAGACTCCGTTATATTTGGATCGAGTGGTACATATAATCTCGCATTTGCACCGGCTAAATAATAAAAGTACCTTTTATCACGCAAGCATTTAGAGTTCCGGTTGCGGAATACTCCTGAAATATACTTCCATTGTACATCAAGCTTACATTACCAGTGCTAGCAACATCATTTATCACTAAGTACTGACTGGGTATCAATATATTATATTTGGGGTGTAAATCTGCTGGTAGCGTGGCTAATGGAGATCCGTATGGTATAGACCCACTTAAAATGCGGAATCCAAAATCTACAATATTGCCCGTTCTTTTGCAGTGTACAAAATCGGTGGTTACACCTGATGGGAACGTTATATCATAATCTACGGATTTTAACTTGCCATTTACAGAAGTAATGATAACTGATGTATGCAGATTAGTAATAAAAATAAATCAATCAAAAAGAGCATGGTGTAGAAGCCATGCTCTTAATTTTTATCTGATTCCCCAGTCACCGTCATTGTTGACGAAACCAACCACATATCCTATCATGTCATCAATTATGTGTTCCGGAAGTATACTGTTCGGAGACATGAGCGAAACATATCTCCATTTTCTAACGCCATATTCTATTATATGGGTTTTTACGGCAATTTGTATCCCACCATTACTTGTTACAATACATCGTTCACCGTCTTGTGGTTCCCGATCCGCTGCAAGGAGAACAATTTCCCCAGGCAGATAAAACGGCATATAGTAGTCACAGGGAATTTTCAAACCGATATAAGTCTTGGATTTTATATCTTCCGGTAATTTGTCTATGCAAATAGGTTCTACAGCGTTTGTGGTGGCTATAATTCCATTCACGAGTTGCGGTTTAAGGACAGAAATATACTTGTGTGATTTTTCAAGACTGGAATAGATTTTATCTTGGTGACGGATGAAGTAGCGGATAAGGTACAGAGAGTGTTCCGGCAGACTGCGGCATATCTTGACAGATTCCAACATCTTATCTTCCATAGTACCACAGCCTACCAACTCATCTACGCTGATTCCAAAGGCTCTAGCAAGCGCAACAGCGGTCGATAGCTTTGTGTCGTTAGAATTACCGTATAGTAGTGAATTAAGCGTAGAATAAGGCAAATTAGCTTCATCTGCAAGCTTGTAAACCGTCATGTCCGGCTCATTAAGAAATTCGTGGAGATTCCCACGAAAACTTAACATATAATTTGCACGGTTGACTGATAGATGTGTCGATATTTCTTTGATTCGGTCTTTTTTTATCATGTTTATTATCCACCTTTCACATGATACACTTGTAACATCCCTTGAAACAAGGGACTTCAAGTTCTGGCGAGGGCGGTGTTTATTGGCGTTTTCACCGTCCTCTTTTGTTGATATTTTACAACAATAAAAAACGTGCGTCAAATATATTGATTGTTAAGAACGTATGTTCTATAATGTAATGTATCGCTACTTTAGATTCTGCGGAGAATTAAGGGGAGAGGGGTGTGGTTACGATGAACGAAAGCAATGAATTTTACAGAGAGGAAATTGCAAGGATACTATCTGGAATAGAAGACAATGACATATTGAAATATGTGTATGTCATTGTCTCCGATATAGAGGGGGAAAAATGAAAAATCGAAAAAAAATAAATTGGGCGTTAATAATTTTGATTTACTTTTTAGGATTATTAACAAATTATTTCTTAAGATATACCTAATATTTTCTTTAAATATTCTGTAAATATTGGAGAGCATAATCCCATAAAGTACACTAAAACGTAAACAAGTTTTGGACCTATATAATCAATAATTTTTTTAAAAGGACTTATGTAATTATGCTCTTTACTTTTTACTATATGTATGTCTTCTAATGAATTTATTTTTATATATTTCATTTCTTCTAGTTCATTTATGTAATCAATAAAATCATCTATGGAAGAATCACCATAATCTTTTGAAATCCTACCTAATACAACATTGTTGTCTTTATTTTTTATTGATATTAAATAGCCAAAAAAATCATTAGAATCTTTTATTTTTCTCTTCATTCCGCACCTCCGATTATCATTTTAAATGCGGAAAATGCAGTACTTCTTTTTTGCTCCGAAAGATTGTAGTACTTAATCAATAAATCTTCCATATTGGGATCGTTTCTTAAAAAAGAAACTAATCTAGCATATTTTGCTGAATATTTTTCTCCATCTTCTTTGCCGGTCAACAAAAATTCAATAGAAACTCCTAAAAAATTCGCAATTACTTCTATACGGTCATCCGGGATAACTCCCTTTTTTAAACTTCTTATATATCCATTACTAAATCCGCAAGAAGTCTCTAATTTAGAAATAGCTATTTTCCTTTCTTTACATATAGATTTTACTCTTTCTACCGTAGTCATAGTGTCCTCCTAAAATTTAGATGATACTCTAAAAAAATGCTTGACAAAATAGAGAACACTCTATATAATAAATTTAGGATTTAGAGGAAAGCCTAAATTTAAAAATGTTCTCTGTGGTTTCTTGGCAGTTACTATATTAGAACATTCTCTAAATTTTGTCAAGTTTTTCTCTAAATTCCTAAATCAAGAGAAAGGGAGTGATAGATTGAATTGTTACGACAGAATCAAGGAAATTTGTGATAAGAAAGGAACAAATATTTATCAAGTGGAGCAGAAAGCCGGATTGAGCAATGGAATTATCCGAAAGTGGAATGAATCTGCTCCGCAAGTTGACAATTTAAAGGCTGTTGCAAAAGTCCTTGGAGTAAAAGTAGACGAGTTACTGGAATAGGGAGGTAAAAACATGGAAAAACAGAGATATGTGGTATTAGACAAAAATGGTAAAGCAAATATAGTTCAGAAAGCTGATTCACGTTTTGTTGGAATTGACGAGATGGCACAGCACATTGCGTTTGACATTATCGAAGATTACAAAAGCATTATAGATGGCGATAAGAAAATCGAAGAAACAAATATTGATTTGTCTATCAAAGTACTTACCGCCATTTCGCCTTTTAGGAACGGCTCTGGATTTGGAAAGGATTGCTAATTGCTTCGGCTTTTGCTAATTGTGGTTTTTCTTCCGGCAAAGAATTGACGATTTCTGAATAGTATTGGTCGTACAGGTTCTTAAAATCATCAAAACTTCCGGTATATCCACAGATTTTAGCAATAGCGTAAGCGGATGCGTATTCTTTGGAATCCAATGTAATTCACCTCCTTATATCAGAATAAGGAGAGTATATCACAAACAGGGAGTTAATTGAATGAGTGAAAAAGAGAAAAAAATCGTTGAGAAGTTAAAGAGAGCCATTCCGAATATGTCCGATTTCGACAAGGGATATATTCTCGGCAAGACAGAGAAGATGGCAGAGGAATCTGTTAAGAAGCAGGAGGAAGAAAATGCAAAGCCAATTTGAGAGAGAACTTCTCAAAACCTTAAAGAGCATTGACGGTACTCTGAAAAGAATTGAGAAGTCCATGAATGATGAAGAGAAACAGCATACGACCATTTGCAATGCAGTTTCTCATGCAATGAAAGGAGAACATGAATGAAAAAATGGACTTACCGTCAGAAGAGAGATCTTCTTGACAAATTAGAACCGTGGATCACTGCACTGGTTCAGTTCATAAGTGCATTGGCTGGGGCGGCTGTCGGAATAGCTATCTGCTACTTTTTCTAAGTGGTATGTGGCAGTTGCAGTTATTAAAGACACAACAAAAGGTATGATTATATTTCTTAAAAATGAGAGAAACAAATGTTCTTTGTAAAATCTTCCTTTTGAAGACAAAATGAATGTGAACATTTCACGATTTATGGATGAACTAACTATGGTGAAATATCCCTTTTCCTTTAAGGACAAAAATGCTTGGTAAACATCTTCACCATTGTAATTCCCTATTTCAGACAATGAAATGGAACATTCAGAAGATTTTACAGTTTTTCTAAGTACTTTTCTTTCGATTTTGACAAGCATATGAAACCTCCAGTTTTTATAACATTATACCACAGAAAGGAGAACAATGAACGAATTACAAACATCAAACATGAAAACACCCATTGAGATTGCGCTTGGTGTTGATGAAAACGGAATGACTACCGCAAAAGCACTGTATGAGTTCTTAAGCGGAGAGAAAAGCAACTTTTCAAAATGGGCGAAAAGGAACATTGAACAGAATGAGTTCTATGAAGAAAACAAGGATTGGTGGGGGTTCGTCACAGTGACGAACGGTAACGAATGCAAGGATTACCGACTAACTACCGACTTTGCAAAACATCTGTCAATGGAAAGCCATTCTGCAAGGGGCAAAGAAGCAAGACAGTATTTTATCACCATAGAGGACAGGGCGAAACAGGAAGTAATAAATCGGTCACAACTTTCTCCACAGATGCAGATGGTTATGCAAATGGCTGAAAGTATGGCGAGACAGGAGCTGGAACAGAAGAGACAAGCGGAAAAGGTAAACCGCATAGAGCAGACTGTCTCCAACATGAAAGATATTTTCACGAAGCCTATCGGAGACTGGAAATCGGAAATAAATGGAAGGATACGGGAGATTTCAGTTAAGAGTGGAATTGGATATCAGACATTATATGGACAGCTGTACGGTGAATTGGAAACGACAGCACATTGTAGCTTAAATATGCTTCAAAGGAACAAGATAAATAAGATGAAAAAGGCAGGGAATAACGAAACAGCTATTAAAAACGGCACAACTAAAATTCAAATTATTTATGAGAAACCGCAGTTGAAAGCAATTTTCGAGGGAATCGTAAAGAATTACGCAATGAGGTACTGCTCATAGAAAGGAAGAGGAATGGGAAACAAATATTTGAAATTGAGTAACAGTGTAATTACATCAACGGACAACAAAGGGAAGGCAATGTACTTTACAAAAGTAGACAGTGCCTCCACATTCCAGAAGTTGTTCTATGATGAAGAAGCTTCGTACGGTGTATCTGTAACAGATATTGAAGTAGAAATGGGTAATGGAGTAAGTTTTACAAATGCAATTTTAACGACATACATTGCAGAGGAAGAGGACGGATCAAATATGTTTTTGGATGTCATTATCAGTGACTTACTGGGTACGTTCGTATCCGAATGGTATTAAGCCTATGAGAACAACAATAAAGATGTTTCTTCCTATTATAATAGCACTCTCCATAACATTTACATCCACAGCACAGCCATCCGGCAGTTTTATCTCCGAGGAAGCACAGGAATCGTGTGCAAAGTACGGTGAGGAATACGGCATCTGCCCGGAACTGCTCATGGCAATGATCGAGAAAGAATCTTCCGGCAGACCGGATGTGGAAAGTGGCGGTTGCAAAGGTCTGATGCAGATTTCTGACAGATGGCATAAAGACCGCATGGAGCGTTTGGGAGTGACGGACATCTACTCCGTGGACGGCAATATCCATGTGGGAGCCGACTACTTGTCGGAATTGTTTGAAAAGTACTGTGATGTAGGAATTGTCCTCATGGTTTACCACGGAGAGAAGAACGCAGCTACAAAGACAGAATTAAGTGATTACGCAGACTGGATATTAACCAGGAGCGCAGAACTGGAAAGGATGAATGGAAAATGACGAACAGAGAGAAATATGCGGAACAGATTATTGACATGGCACTTGATAGTATAGAGATAGCTGTGGACAAAGAAGGAAAGTTATGTGATTGCAATGTAATACTTTGTTCCGATTGCGCATGGAGTGATAAAAGCAGATGCAGGGAAAGGTTCAAAGAATGGGCAGAGCAGGAATATGTTGAACCACCTGTTGACTGGTCAAAAGTGCCTGTGGATACAAAGGTATTCGTAAGAGATTCTGACAGTGAATCTTGGCATCCTAGATATTTTGCAAGATTCAAAAATGGGGGAATATTTACATGGACTAATGGTACTACTTCTTTTTCAGCTCAAGGCTTTGATGATGTAACATTGTGGAGACAAGGAAAACTTGCGGAGGAAACCGTATGAGTGCCAAAAAGCGGTTTACCGTCAAAGGGTGCATCGGAAAGATATTTTACAGTCCGAAAGAATGGGAAGTTGACCGTGAAACAGCATTCTATTACAGAATTGTAAACCGCAATACCGGGAAGAAAAAATGGTTAAGAAAGGAGTATTTTTATGCAGAAGCGACAGATTATCCCCATCGTCCGTGCGAATGAGATTCTGATTGCAAGACTGTTAGATGCAGGAATCTTGTATATCAGCGAAGAGGACAACATGATCCACGTAACAGAAGACTGAAAGCCGAAGGAGTGAGGAAATGGAAAGGAAGATAAGAAAAATCTTGGTAGAACTGGGGCTGAAACAGTACTTGCCGGGATTCCAGTACATCATCGAGGTTGAAACGCTGATGTTTGAGAACCGGAACAGAAGACTTTCTGAAATCTACCGGATTATCGGAGAGGAACACAGCACAAATGAAAAAAGCGTGTACCAGGCGATCAAGTGGGTTGTAGACAAGATGAACCCAAACACAGAGTTGTACAAGAAAATCAATGAGACAGACAAGCCGGTATCAATCTATATGTTTGTTAATTCACTGTATTTATATCTTTGGGAGGATAGGAAAAATGAGGATTAAACACATCTTTTTGCAGAATTTCTGCAAGTTCTATGGTTCTAACGTAGTGGACACTGATTTATACGACCGGACAGAGGTTTCCGGTGTTAATGAAGTTGGTAAGTCCACAATCAAGAGAGCAATTCAGTATATTTTTGGATGCCGTGACGAGAACGGCAGAGAGATCACCGGAATCAGACCGCACGATAAGGACGGCAATGACATTGACGGAGATATTACCGCAGAAGTTACCGTGGAGATTGACGGTACAGACAAGGTTCTGAAAAAAGTATGCCGTCAGAACTTCAATAAGAAAGGCGAGTTTTCCGGCAATGTCACGGATTACTATGTGAATGATATTCCAAAAAAGGCAGCAGATTTTGAAGCATTTTTGGAAGAGAGTGTATGCGGAAAAGATAAGTTTTCACTTTGCATCAATGCTATGACACTTCTGCTGAAAGGTGGCACGGATCAGAGAACAATTCTTGCTGATATGTTTGGTCAGCACAGTAATGATGACATTTGCAATCAATTTCCGGAGTTTGAAGCATTAAGGACTGTTCTGCAGGACGGCACGGTTGATGAACTGAAAAAGCGTTGCAATACGCAGTTGTACGGCACAAGGGGAAGAAATGGAACCAAGGGATTGCAGGATCTGTTAGATGAAATTCCTAGCCGTATTGACGAGGTGAGCCGTCAGAGAGTAGATATTGACCTTGCGGATCTGGAACTGAAAAAGAAAGCTTTACTGGATAAGCTGTCAGAGAACATTAAGCAGCAGACAGATACGCAGAACAGTATGAAGTCCTACGATAAGCTTTCTGATGGAATTATTGAGTTAAAAGGTCAGTTGAGTGCATTACAGCAGAAAGCAAATGAAAAACTGGATGCGGACAGAAGAGATAAGCGCACAACACTGAATCAGATTCAGAATGAGCATCAGAAAGAGTTGCTTAAGGCAGATACCATTCGTGAAGAGATCTCTGCACTGGAAAAGCGCATTGCACAGTATGAACAGAAGAGACAGGAATTGAAGAAGAGTTGGGATTTGAATAAAAGCCTTAAATTTGATGAAAACTCTTTGATCTGTTCTTATTGCGGACAGGAATACCCGGAAGAGAAGAAAGAGCAGTTAAGAACGGAGTTTGATGCACGCAAGGCACATGAACTGGAACTGATTACCAAAGAGGGTTCTTCCTGTGCTGACCATATCAAAGCGGATCAGGCAGAACTGGAACATAAGCGTGAGGAACTGAAAAAGACCGAGGATGAAGTGGAGCGGTTGGAAAAAGAGATTGCCATTGCTGATAATGCCTTAAATTCCATTCCGGCAAGCGTGGATATTTCCAACACAGAAGAATACAAAGCTATCCAGTCACAGATTGCAGAGAAAGAAGCTGCCATGAACAAATTCACTGCCATGAATCTTCTCAGAATCCAGTTAAAAGGTGATGAAGAGCAGATTCGAAATGATATTTCTGCGGTTGATAAGTCTTTGGCAAGCGTAAGCATTAACGAGAGTGTGGATAAGCGTATTGTAGAACTGGAACAGGAGCGAAAGAACATTGCACAGAAGATTACGGATGTGCAGTCACAGCTTGACCTGTTAAAGAAATTCAGCCGGAAGAAGAACGAACTGTTGGAACCTGATGTGAACAAGTATCTTTCTTTCTGCACAGTTCGTATGTTCAGACCTCTTGTGAATGGTGACACGGAAGAATGCTGTGACTTTACATACCGTGGAGAGCCTTACAGCCGTAACATGAACCACGGAGTAAGGATTCTGACGGAGATTGACATTTGCAATGCGTTTCAGAAGCGGTGCGGTGTGGAATTGCCTATCATGGTTGACGATACCGAGAGCCTTGACCCTTGGAAGATTCCTGATGTTGACAGTCAGTTAATTATGTTCCGCAGAAGTGATGATGCGGTTTTGAAAGTGGAGGAAGTGAAAAATGGAAAAAGTAATTAAGAGTTACAAAGGGTTCAACAAGGACATGACTTGCCGTGGATTTCAGTACGAAGAAGGCAAGGAGTACGAAGAGGAGACAGCAGATGCCTGCCACAGCGGATTCCATGCTTGTGAATATCCTCTGGATTGCCTTGGTTATTATTCTCCGAACGAATCTGTTTACCATGAAGTGGAGCAGAACGGTGAATTTGACAGAGGTGAAGATGATTCCAAGGTTGCATCCACAAAAATAAAGATTGGTGCGAGATTGGATATTTCTGGACTGGTAAAGGCGGCCATTGATTTTACTATGAGTAGAGTTAAAAAAGAAGCTGAAAGTGATGAAGACTACGGTGCATCCTCTGCCACAGGTAACTGCGGTGCATCCTCTGCCACAGGTTACAAAGGTGCATCCTCTGCCAACGATTCCGAGAGCGTTGCGGTTGCATGAGGATACAAAGGGAAAGCAATGGGTGTCATTGGTTCCCATATCGTTCTTGCTGAATGGAAATATATTGGCAGTAAAGAGGATGACAGATACGACAGAGCAGAGCAGGAAGCATGGGAGTTTGTCGGTGCGAAGATGTTCCGGGTAGACGGTGAAAAAGTGAAGCCGGATACATGGTACAGATTGGAAAATGGTGAACTTGTGGAGGTGGAGAATGCAGATTAAGAAAGAGACAGTCATTTCTGTTCTGACAACAAGCGGAGAAACAATCAATGCCGGTGACACCGTGATATTCAATTTTGATGACAAGTGTTGCGTGGGTGTGTACCTGGGGCTTTCAGACCGTGGAGCCTTGAAATTCAAAGGCAAGATTGCTGATACGGATGTGACATTCCATGTGATGCCTAGAAGCATCAAGGAGATTTACAAGGCTGATGTGACGGTGCATCAGGGAGTTGCAAGTGGATTTATGAATGAGCCGGAAAGTGAGGAAGAATAACATGGGATTTACAGAGGTTTTAACGATCGTTTTCATTGTTCTGAAGTTACTTGGAGTTATTAGCTGGTCATGGTGGCTTGTACTACTGCCGGAGATTTTAGCATTTGTTGTATATGCAATCATGGTGATTTCTGCTGTTGTGGTTAATGTAAAAGCACATAGGAATATACAAAAGTCAATGGAAGATTTTGACAGAAAGTGGGGACTGTAAGATGAAAGAACATAAATTTAAGGTTGGAGACAGATACAAAAGCGGATATTTTGCAGACAATGATGCAGTAATTGAAATCACAGAAATCAGTGGTGGCACTGTTTTTTACAAAGATGTAGTTGGGGAAAGCATTGGTTTAAAACATTTCCAAATAGGTTCTATATTCTCTGCCGCTTTAGAAAAAGTAGACACAACTATTGTCATCTACCGCAATGACAACAAAGTAGTTGCGCTGGACAAGTCCACTGGCGAGAAAGCAGAAGCAAACTGCAATCCTGCTGATGAATTTGATTTCCGTACTGGTGCTAAGTTGGCTTTTAATCGGCTGATGGGCGAGGATGTGAAGCCTGATAACGGTGTACTGGAGGTGAAGAGAAAAGCTAAAGTCGGTGAGTACATCAAAATTGTGGATGCGAAACCTTTTCTTATACCATATGAAAACGGAGAGATTTTCATAGTAATTGGTGTTAAGGATGCAACATGTGAGGTTGAAAACTCTGTTAAAAGGTGTCACACATGGCACAGCGAGTACGTTGTCCTTGAAAACTACAAACCGGAAGAGAAAGTGCAGGAACAGAATGACAGCGAAATCCATGTCGGTGACATGGTAGAGGTAACACATAGTGGTCGTTGCTATTCGATATACGATACATGGAGTGGACTTGGAAGTTATAGGCAAAATTTTGTTAATGGAGTTTCTGTTGAAGATGGGATGGTTGCAAAGGTTTTGAACATTGCGCAACACGGTGACGATAAGTGGAAAACGCTTGCACTGATTCAGAATCCCAAGACAACCCAGGTATTCATCATTAACATTAAAGGACTTAAGAAAGTAGAAAGGTAGGTAGAAACATGGCAGACGAAAAGAAACAGGAAAACACAGGAATTGTGGAATACGAATCAAATGGGGAAATTGTAAAAATTTCCCCAACAACGGTAAGAAAGTACCTTGTAAGCGGTGGTGGAAACGTATCGGATCAGGAAGTAATGATGTTTATGTCTCTTTGCAGATATCAGCATCTTAATCCTTTTTTGAAAGAAGCATACCTCATTAAGTTTGGAAACAATGATCCTGCTACTATTGTTACCGGAAAAGATGTTTTTACAAAAAGAGCCGATGCAAATCCGAATTATGCAGGAAAAAAAGCAGGAATTATTGTTCAGAAGAAAGATGGCTCCGTTGAAGAAAGAGAAGGTTCTTTTGTCCTTAAGGACGAATCTATTGTAGGAGGTTGGGCTAAAGTGTTTATCAAAGGAAGAGAGACACCGGAGTACCAGTCAGTATCTTTCGATGAATATGTTGGAAGAAAAAAAGATGGAACAATCAACGGTCAATGGTCTAAAAAGCCTGCAACAATGATAAGAAAAGTTGCTGTTGTACAGGCATTAAGAGAAGCTTTTCCGGATAAATTCCAAGGTTTGTATGCGCAGGAAGAATTTCCTGATGTTTCCGATGTGAAACTTGATGTGGAAAAAGTTGTGGCAGAAGAGGTACAGGCAAATGCAAACACTATCGAGTTTCCTGACACAACATTTGAGGAAGTACCGCAGACCGCAGAGACGGACATTGCCAGCGCAGAGACACCGGATTGCTTTAAGTAGGGAGGATGAAATATATGAAGAAATTATACAAAATTTTTGTTATTTCAGTAATGATGTTTGTAATGGCACTTTGTGTATGCGGTTGTAGTACAGCAGATACCGTGAATTACAATCTCAATAAAGAAGCTGACGAGTTCAATGTGTACCGCAGAATCACTGTGACTAATGCAAGAACAGACATGATTATGATGCAGGCAGAGGGGTATATGGCTCTTAGCAATAACTCTGCTAATGAACTTGTCGTTACATTTAAAACTGGGGAAAACCAGTATTATAAGGACTACATTTACTTGAACGACTGGACTTGCTATGTGATGGAACAGGTAGAACCGAAATCTACGGACAAATACCATTATGAATTAGTGTTTTACCCGGATCGGCTGGTTCCGGAGATTGAAATTAAGTAGGAGGTTGCCATGAGAGTTATATCGCAGGATGGAAGTATTGATTTTCCATATGAAAATAGCTGTATTTTTATATTTCCTCTGATAACACACAAATTATTTACTATTCGTATTCAGATGGCTGGTGATACAGATACTATTACACAAATAGCCACATATTTTACAGAAGAAAAGGCACTGAAAGCTATGGAAATGCTTAGAAAAGCATACCTTAGTATGCCGATTATTTTTCAAAATGTTGAAATTACAGAAGATGTGGTAAAACAGTTTGAAAAATTGAAAAATAGTGGAATTATAGTTCAAACCATGAACAATGAGCCATCAAAAGTTGAATATGTAAATAACTGCATATTTCAGTTTCCAAAAGATGATGAAATTGAGGTAGAAACATGAAACTAAAATGTTTAGGCTCCGGTTCTTCCGGTAACTGTTATCTTCTAACGGCAGATAACGGTGAAACACTTTTACTGGATGCAGGACTTTCTATCATGGACATAAAACGTGGTCTTAACTGGGATGTTAAGTGTGTTGTGGGTGCGATATGCACCCATGCGCACAAAGACCACTCATTATCCGTATCAGACCTTGAACACATGGGAATACCAGTATTTAAACCATATGAGAGTTTAGAACCTATGGAAATATGCTTTACTGGTGGAAAAATAATGGCATTTGATCTTACTACACTGGATGGTAAGTGGACACATACCAACGCTGATGGTTCAGAATGCCCTTGCTATGGATTCCTGATTACTCACCCGGAAATGGGAAAATTGCTTTATGTAACTGACACGGAATTTGTTAAGTGGCGGTTTCATGAAGTAAACCACATCCTTATTTCATGCAACTATCAGAAGAAGTACATTACAGAGGATTCCAACGATGCTAAGAAATCCCATGTGTACCGTGGTCATATGGAACTGGAAACGGTAAAAGAATTTGTCATTGCGAACAAATCAGATGCCCTGCAGAACGTCATATTGTGCCATTTAAGCCGTGATAATTCTGATGCCAAAGAATGTGTCACAGAGGTAAAAAAGATTGATCCATTGGCGAATGTAGACTATGCGGCAGCAGGCAAGGAATGGATTTTACGGAATGGAAAGGAGTGTCCGTTTTGAGTAAAAGAGTATTAGATGCTTGCTGTGGTAGCCGGATGTTTTGGTTTGATAAACAGAATCCGGATGTCATATTTGCAGATAACCGTGAATTGGAAACCACTTTATGTGACGGAAGAAAATTACTTGTTAAGCCGGATATAAAAATGGATTTTCGTAATATGCCGTATGAAGATAACAGCTTCAAAGTGGTTGTTTTTGACCCGCCACATTTGATTCATGCCGGAGTGAAATCTTGGTTAAGACAAAAATACGGAGTACTTCCGGAAGATTGGCCAGCATACCTAAAAAAAGGTTTTGATGAATGCATGAGAGTTTTAGAGCCGGACGGACTACTGATATTCAAATGGAACGAACAACAGATACCTTTTTCAAAGGTTCTGAAAATATTTGAGGAAAAGCCGTTACTTGGAGACCAAAGAGGTATGACAAGATGGGTAGTTTTTATGAAGTGATTAAAAAGGAGAATTGTGTATGAGCGGTGGAAGTTTTGACTATTTGTGCTACAAAGATGTTCCTGAACTGATGAACAATTCAAACATTGCGAACCTTGAAAGCATGGTTCAGCACTTGCAGGAGTACGGTTACGAGGACATAGCACGAGATACACAGCGGTTGATTGAGTATATCCGGTCGGCAAGTATCAGAATTGAGGTTTTGAGCGAGAATCTTAACGGTGTTTTTCATGCGGTAGAGTGGTATGAGAGCGCAGATATTGGCAGAGAGACCATGATTGCAGAACTGGAAAAGTACAGAAATGGTGGTGCGAATGGCTGACACATTTTATAGACCACTTACACCGCAATTAAGAAGTGAAATAATGCAGAGCATTGATTCTAACATATCCGAACTGAATACCTGTCAAAGCAATGCTTTAGTCAATATGCAAAAAACAGGATATGGGGCATTGAGAAATATTATAAATGCCTTGCCGGACGGATATTTGATTCCATTTGAAAGGCGGTGATTCGGTTGGCTGATTGGAAGAAAATCTATGCTATGAAAGCAGAACGTGAGAAAAAAATAAAACAGATATGCCCCGAAATATCGAATGTTAGCGGAATCTATTTGTTTTACAGAGTGGACGAAGCAGGAATCAGAAGAGGGTATTGTGGGCAAGCTGTCAGACTTTTAGAGCGCACATCTTCTCACCTTGCGGAATACGACCATATAGCATTGAGCCTTAAAAAACATGGCTTCAAGAGCAAAGATAATCCGCATGGGTGGTCATTGCATTTTTTAACCTGTGGGATATCAGAACTTGATGAAAAAGAAGTCGAGTATATTAAAAAATGTTCTGATAGTGGTATTCAGATGTACAACGTCACGGCAGGAAGCCAAGGTAAAGGGAAACAAGTAACAGGGCAATATAAACAGCCTAAAACTTATTCGCAAGGCATACAGCAAGGCAAAATCAACCTTGCAAGGGAACTGGCGAACATTGCCGACAAGCATCTGATAATCAGTTTGAAGCCTGAGAAGCAGAACAATTCCGTGTCGCAAAGACAATTTGTTCGGTTTATGGAACTTTTGCATGGAGAAAAGGATGGTGAAAGTAATGAATAAAACAGACTATGAAGTACTTTTACAATACGTTGAAGAAACTGACAAGGAGTTTTATGAATCTCTTTCTACTCAAAAACAAATTATGTATCTTTGCTATCAATACGGAACTGAATCTTTTAAAAAGTATTTGTTTAAGTATAGATTTCAGCAAGTATGCAATAAATTAAAGGAGTTTTTCAGAAAATGGTGAAATACGAAGGTGAATGCTGCGGATGTGCAACGGAAGCTTATCCATGTCTCGGCAATAGGTGCCCGAACATAAATGTGAAACATTTGTATTGCGATGATTGTAAGGAAGAGGTAGAGGAACTTTACGAGTTTGACGGTGTACAGTTTTGTAAGGAATGCCTGTTAAAGCAATTTGAGAAGATTACATGAGCGAAAAAAATTACGATTGTAGCTGTTGGAATGAGTACCCAAACACAATGCACTCAATCAACGGACGTACTCACAAACCGTATCAAAGTGGTAGATGGAAATGTGTTGATTGCTACGAATATGTAGGAAAATCAGAATACGGTGCTACTCATTGCAAAAGGAAAGAGCCAGAACTTGAAAAGAGGTGATACATAAAATGCCAAAACGATATGACAATCCGCAGGAAATTTTGAAAATCATGCGGCAGACAGAACTTTTGAAGCAGTCTGCGGAGAGAAGTCCATTCACCGGAATACTGACACTGTTCTGCTATACCTTGTGGAAAGACTACAAGTACTCACAGACGAGACTTTCCGACTTTTGCGGTAAATTCACCGAGTACAACGAAAAGTACGAGAATGAGCCTTATACGGAGTTACAGAGCAGGCTTAACGATTTTGCAGACTGGACGATTGAGTACAAGGAATTTACCGAAGCTGATTATCCACATTACAAGTCGGTTGTAGCGCAGAAATGCATCCAGGAACAGGTCAGATGTAACAATCTTATCAATGAGTTGTCCACAAGGTACATCCTATATGGAATGGTAATTCTTATGGAAGATGGATTTAGTAAGAAGAAGCTGACGAATTTCAAGGATAAGTTTTCTGACCACATGGACAAAGCCGGAGACAAGTGCAACGGAAAGGATTTCATGGACTTGTGGAGAGAACTGGTGGAAAACACCGGGATCTATATTGAGAAGCCTATTTTTGAGTAAGGAGTTCTAAATGGCAGAAAAAAGAATGTTCAGCGCAAAAATAATTGAGAGTGATGCTTTTTTGGATATTCCTGCTACGGCTCAAATGCTTTATTTCCATATCTGTATGAACGCTGATGATGACGGATTTGTAAACAACCCACGGAAAATCATAAGGATGTGCGGTGCTTCAGAAGATGATTTGAAATCCTTGATAGACAATAGATTCCTTTTATCTTTCGATAGTGGTGTTATGCTTGTAAAACACTGGCGCATTCACAACTACATTCCACCGGATCGTTACAAGCCGTCATGCTATATGGACGAAAAAAGCAAAATAGGTGTGAAACTAAACGGATCATACACTACAGACCCTAAAAAGATGGTTTCCCCAGTAGAGGGAAATCCGAAAAAGAGTTGTTACGACAAAGAAATCAAACTTGATAAGAGGTGATATAAATGCAGATGACAGGATATGAACTGTTGGCGAACTATGAAAAAGCAGAGGACAAGGACAAACAGATTCAGATTCTTGCGGATTTGAACCACATCCCGGTTGACATGGTGCGTTTTGTGATTGACAACAGAGAGAAATTCGATGTTTCAGAGACACCATTGTCCACAGAAGAATTTGCAAAGTGGTGCGAGACGGAACTTGACCGTGTGGATGCTAATATCCATGCACAGGAAAAATATTACAGAGAAATTTGCAATGTATACAGAATCGCAAGTACATACGGAAAAAGGAGTGTAGCTGTATGAGAGAGGGAACAGGAAACTTTCAGAACGGTGACTTACTCTACATGGCTACACATCCGGTTGCTGATGCTATTAGAATCGGACGAACGAAGCCGTATGAGTGCAGCTATCCAGTGATGGTGGAGAGACCGAGGATCAAGGAAAGGAGCAAGAATGGGAAAAACAGCAGAGATTAGAGGATACACAGCCGAAGAAGTTGCAGAAAGTAGACGTATAGAATTGGAAAAATACTATGAAAAATGCCGTAATAAGTTTAATGAAGTAAAAATCAGAACGCAATCGGTTAAAGCTGCAAAATTAGAACTTGAAGAGTGCAAACATGAACATGAAAAAATGCTATCAGAATATCGCAGAGATAGTGTAAACAGAGTTTTATCGTACATTCGCGCAAAGAAAATTACGGACTCAAATGAATTGGATTTACTGCTGTGCCACTGTCAGAATAAGCTGAACGGCAACCTTGATGGTATTGAGTTAAATTTGCACTATGAGTAAAGGAGCAAGGATGGAGAGACTGACAACTAGAAATATAGCAGGAGTGGCGGTGTATAAGAATCCGTTTGAATGTGAAAGATGCGGAGAGACAATTTGGAGATTACCTGATTATGGCAATGGAAGTCCTACGGAAAAGTTGTCCGCTTATGAGGATGCCGAGGAGCAGGGATTGCTACTGCGGTTGCCGTGCAAGGTGGGAGATACCGTTTATGTACCAACAAGAAATTTTGTTTCAGAACTAAGAATTATACTTATTTCTATCGAGAGAGATAACGTATTTTTCCACTGGGGACTTAATACTGGTATATATCCAAACTTAAATGGATTTACTGCATCTGATATTGGAAAGATGGTATTTTTTACCTGTGAGGAAGCCGAAGCCAAGCTGAAAGAAATGGAAGGTGCGGAATGAAGAGAGAAGAAGCTATCAAATTATTAAACGATATCCATAGTCAGTGTTGTGATACGGCAAATATTCTTTGCACACTTGATGCTGATAAAAGATGTGATGCATTACAAATGGCGATCACCGCCTTGCAGAATCAGCCGGTGTGGATTCCGGTAAGCGAGAGACTGCCGGAAGAACTTGTACCAGTTAATGCAACATGGATAAACAGAAACCCGGAACCGTATTACAAAGACATAAAAGATGTTCCGTTTGCGAATACTGCGGTTTATTGCAATGGAAAGTGGTACTGGTGGTCATCCACTTGCGTTGATTATCTCAAAGAATACGGTAAATGCGATTGGGAATTAGTGGACAAAGATATTGATATTACAGCCTGGATGCCACTGCCGGAGTCGTACAGGGAAAGTGAGGTAGGAGATGGCGAAGTGTAATAACTGCAAGAATTTAGAAACAAAGGATAATGGTTTTGATGCGTACTCATGGTGCGAGAAAATCAACGACTGTCCGCATGAGGACATAGAAAGAGATTGCGAGCACTACGCACCTATGACCAACGCAGACCGGATCAGGAGCATGACGGACGAGGAGTTGGCAATGGCGCTATTATGTGTCCTGCGGAATTTATTAAAAAGTGACAAGGTATGTAATGATTGTACATTGGCATGGTTACAGAAAGAAAGTGAGGAATGAGGATGCAGGATAGATATTTATGTAAAGCAAGACCAATAGGGACTAGAAAACAGTGGGTAACTGGATTTTGTGCAGTCCTTGGAGAAAAGACGGTAATTATCGTAAATGAGCCGGAAAAGTTTTATGACGTTGATAGCGGAAAAAATAGTCATGGAAATAAGATTGTAGAGGTTATACCTAAAACCGTCTGCTGGTGCACCGGACTTAAGGACAAGAACGGTACTATAATTTGGGAGAATGATATTGTTAAGCATTACAATGATTATGCACATCCAGAAAACTATTGCACCGGAACTGTACTTTGGGATGAAAATTATGCCGGATTTTATCGGACAAGTAATGAGTACGGATTATCGAAGCCACGTATAAGCAGTGATTGTATTTATGAGGTTGTCGGAAACGTATTTGACAATCCGGAACTGTTGGAGGAGAAATATGGAGACATGCAAACGCAAGAATCGTAATTGTCGGTATGTGTATAATCAAAATTCTTACCAGTGCAAGAAATGTATTGAGGAAAATTTAAATCAATATCCGATTACCTGCGAAGATTGTCATTACGGTGGTTGGGGAATATGCAATAAAAGGGGTAAGAATCAGC
>OHJT01000229.1_pt1 | contig 49685 bp, 48 predicted proteins | sample 1568651 | NCBI WGS metagenome assembly OHJT01 (sample SAMEA3879608, study PRJEB24766) | human gut metagenome | biome: human-associated habitat; feature: feces | place: USA | collected 1985/1987 | reverse complement strand
CAGAAACGCTGCGGTCTTTTTTTCCGTCTCCGCCCTCTGTTCCGGCGCCGAGGGCTTTGGGCAGGATGTCTTGTCTTTCTCCCGCTCCTGCTTTGGCTCCAAGGGTTTGTCTGGTTCATCGAACCGGTAGGGCTGACGCCCGGCCAGCAGGCGCGCGCCGCCGTCGTCCTGTGGGAGGCCGGGCTTTTCCCGGGAAATGTCGTTACGCAGGACAAACTCACAGCCGGAGAATACGCCCTGCTCCAGAGCGGCGAGTTCTCTTGGGCAAGCCTCAACTTTACAAAAGGAAAGCTGGTGGCAGAAGCAGCGGTCGCAAAGCCTGTGCCCGACATTGCTGCCGGAACGCTCCACGGCCTCCGTGCCAAAGTGTCCGGCACTGTGGTAAGCACGAACCTTGTCAGCGGCACGATGCTGGTCGTCCCCGGGCAGGCAGTAGAAGCCGGTCAGGGCCTCATCGGGACTGCCCGCGCCGAACGGGACGGAACGCTCATTTTTCAGCCTGCCGCAGGCATCGTCCGGGCGCAGTTCGAGTTGGAAGACGAGCAGGAAGCGGATCTTACACTGCCCACTGAGCAGTTCACCGGCAGGCAGACCGTGCGCCGGACGCTGTTCTGGAATGGGCAGTCGATCGCTCTGCCCTCCCTTCATCCTGTTCCCACCTCATCTGAGGCCAAGGCCGTCATCCGGCACGACCAGCCGGAAGCTTTTGGCATCCCTTTTCCATGTTTTATCGAAGAGACGAGCTATTATTATAAAGAAGTTGTTGATCTGGAGCGGACAGAGGAGCAGGCTCTGGCCATCGCAAGGCTGCAAAGTAAACAAGCTTTACAGGCAAACTGGCCCGGTTTTGAGCTTCTGGCCCGCAAAGAAGACGTTTCTGTCGAAGAAAGCACGCTCCACTACCGGGTCGTCTATACCATCGTGGCAAACATCTGCAAATAAAAATACCGCACTGCCCAGAGCACTTCCGCTCCGACAATGCGGTATGCCGTTCGCAGATCCTGCTTGTACATCAGAAATGCAAACTGCTCTATAATATGGATTTTTGAAGCATTTATTTCTCGTCCGGTGCCGTCTCTGCCAGAAGCTCGTTCAGGTCGAACTCATACTTGGTGTGGCAGAAATGACAGATCACCTCGCAGCGGGGGTCTTCGTCCCGGAGCTTTTCCAGCTCTTTGCGGCCAAGGCTGAGAAGCATATTCTTCGTGCGCTCCTCGCTGCAATCGCACTGATACTGCACCTCGCGGGTGTCAAGAATCTGCGGGTCGAAGCCTGCCATTGCAAGCTCCATCATATCCTGCGGGGTCTTCCCTGCGTGGAGCATCTCGGTGACAGAGGGCATGGCGGCGATATTCTGTTCCAGACGAGTGATCTCGGCATCGGTCGCACCCGGCAGGAGCTGCAGCAGATAGCCGCCCGCGCAGACGATGGACAGATCCTTGTCCACCAGAACGCCCAGCGCACAGACCGTGGGAATCTGCTCGCTGTAGGCATAATAGCTGGTGATGTCCTCGGCGATCTCGCCGGACACCAGCGGTACCTGACCGACGGTTGGCTCCTTCTGGAACTTGTTGTCCCGGATGACCGTCAATACACCGTCTTTTCCGACGGCGCCGCCGACATCCAGATGGCCGTTCTCCTTTGCGGGAAGCTCGACCAGCAGATGATCGATGCAGCCCTTTACATTGCCGTGTGCGTCGGTGCAGGCGATGACGACACCCGCCGGGCCGCCGCCCGACACGCGCAGGGTGATGGAATCGCCGTCATCCTTGAGCATTGCGCCCATCAGAGACACGCCGGTGAGCAGACGCCCCAGAGCCGCGCTGCAGGTAGCGCTGGTGGTATGCAGCTTTTCCGCCTTGCGGACGATCTCGGTAGAGTCCACGCCACAGAACACGACGCCGCCGTTCTCAGAAATGCCGCGGATCAGATTCGACATATTATTTATCCTCCAATTGGGTATACTGTTTGACTGCACAGAAGAAGTAGCGCTCGCTCTCATCGGTCAGCGGGCCGAAGCTCTCGCCGTCGCAGACGCTCTCCAGCGCAAAGCCGTGCTTTTCCAGCGCAGTGCGAATGGTCTCGAGGTCGTAGGTGTACTCGTAGAACTGCTCGTGGAAGTGTTCCCCCGTCTCGCGGTAGTCGATGTCCACGCTGATCTCCACGCGGCGGTCGGCGGCGCTGTAGTGGTTGCGCCAGACGCAGGAAGCATCCTCTTCTTCAAAGGTGAAGACGTTCTTCCCCAGCACGTTCTGATGCTTATAGGGCGTATTCATATCGAACAGGAGAACACCGCCCTTTTCCATAAAGAAACCGGCGTTGGCGATGGCCTTGTCCAGATCAGGGATATGATTGAAGGTGTCAAAGGTAGACACTGCCCCTCGGATGGTGCCGTAGAGGTCAAGCTTGAGCAGATCCTGCCGCAGCAGAAGCAGCCCGCCGGAAAGACCGAGCTGCTCGGCCTTGTCCCGGACGACGCAGAGCATCTCCTCTGACTGGTCGATGCCGATCATATCATAGCCCGCCTGTGTGAGCATCAGGGTCAGCTCCCCTGTCCCACAGCCGAGGTCGGCGAGGATGCCGTCACGGATCCCGTGAGCATCCAGCTCCTTGTGGATATGGGCATAGAGCGCATCATAGTCCGCTTCACCGTTGAACTCATCGTAGAAATAAGCAAATTCGTTGTAGGCCATTGGGTCACTCCGCGTCCTCTGCGTTTTCTTTGTACTCGGCTGCGATGGCAGCATCCAGCACTGCCTGCAGCTCCGGGATGCCATAGCCATTCTCGCCGCTGGTCAGCACGACCTTCTGGCAGCCATACGGCAGGCAGAGCGTTTCGAACTCCTCCTGCGTCTTGGCCAGCTGGCTCTTCTTGAGCTTGTCGGCCTTGGTCAGCGCCACGACGAAGGGGATGTTATGGTAGTGCAGGTAACGCAGCATCTGAAAATCGTCGGCACTGGGGGCGTGGCGGCAGTCGATGAGCTGGACGAGCAGGGTGTGATGGCGCTGCGCCTCGAAATAGCTGTTGATGAGGTCATCCCAGCGCTCACGATCCGCATTGCTCACCTTGGCATAGCCGTAGCCGGGCAGATCGACGAAATAGCAGTCGTCCACGGCGTAGAAGTTGATGGTCGCTGTCTTGCCCGGCGTGCTGGACACGCGTGCGAGGTTCTTACGGCTGCAAAGCTTGTTGATAAGGCTGGACTTGCCCACGTTGGAGCGGCCGGAGAAGCTCAGCTCCGGGCGGTCGCTCTCGGGCAGCTGGCTGGAGATGCCGTAGCTTGCAATGAAATCCGCTTTATTATAGTTCATAGCTGCGTTCCTTTCGTCTCAGCAGACCGCGCCCGTCTGCGGCTTTTCGGTCGGCTGCGGCAGGGCCGCAGCCTCAGCGGGCTTTCCCTTCTTGGCACGGGGATGGCCCGCCGATACCGTCTTTGGCTTGAGGAGTGCGGCGGCGAGCACCTGCGACAGATTGGACATGGGCAGGAACTCGATGTTCTTCTTGACCTCGTCGTCCACCTCGTACAGGTCGGACAGATTATCCTTCGGGATGAGGACGGTCTTCATCCCCTCGCGGTACGCCGCCATGCTCTTCTCTCGCAGACCGCCGATGGGCAGCACATTGCCGTGAAGGGTGATCTCGCCGGTCATGGCCACATCACCCCGCACCGGGATGCCGGACAGGCAGGAGATGAGAGCGGTGGTCAGAGTGACACCGGCCGAGGGGCCGTCCTTAGGCACTGCGCCCTCGGGGGCATGGATGTGCAGGTCGCACTTCTTGAGGCGCTCCGGGTCAATGCCGTACTCAGCGGCATGGACCCGGGCGTAGGTGATGGCCAGCTGTGCGCTCTCCTTCATCACATCGCCCAGAGAGCCAGTAACGGTGATCTTACCGCTGCCGTTGTCGATGACCTGCACCTCGATGGGCAGAGTCTCGCCGCCGATGCTGGTCCATGCCAGACCATTGGCGATGCCGATGGCATTGGTGCGGTTCAGGAACTCGGGCTTGACCATCCGGGGGCCGAGCAGCTTTTCGAGGCTGGTGCCGGTGACGGAGACATTCTCCGCCTCGCCGGATGCGATCTTCCGGGCACACTTGCGCAGGACGCTGGTGATGGTGCGCTCCAGATTGCGGACACCGGCCTCGCGGGTATAACCGTCGATGATGCCGTAGAGGGCGCTCTGGGAGAAAGCGACCTTGCCGGTCAGACCGCAGGCATCCAGCTGCTTGGGCACCAGATGCTTGCGGGCGATGTTGTACTTTTCCACCCGGGTGTAGCTGGGCAGCTCGATGACGTCCATGCGGTCGCGCAGCGGGCCGGGGATGGCGCTGAGGTCGTTGGCCGTGGTGATAAAGAGCACATGGCTCAAATCGAACGGCATATCAATGAAGTGGTCGTTGAAGGTGCTGTTCTGCTCGGGATCGAGGGCTTCCAGCAGAGCGGCGGCCGGGTCGCCCCGGAAGTCACCGGCAAGCTTGTCGATCTCATCCAGCAGCATCAGCGGATTCGAGCTTTTTGCGGTGATCATCGCACTGATGATCTTGCCGGGCATCGCGCCGATGTAGGTGCGGCGGTGGCCGCGGATCTCAGCCTCATCCCGCACGCCGCCGAGGCTCAGGCGGACATACTTGCGGTTCAGGCTCTCGGCGATGGAGCGGGCGATGCTGGTCTTGCCGACGCCCGGAGGGCCGACGAGGCAGATGATCTGGCCTTTGACGTCCGGGGCCAGCTTACGGACGGCCAGCACCTCGAGGATGCGGTCCTTGACCTTCTTCAGACCGTAGTGGTCACGATCCAGCACCCGCTGGGCCTTGGCGATGTCCAGATCATCCTCCGTGAAGGTGTTCCACGGCAGGTCGAGGCAGGTATCCAGATAGGTGCGGATGACCGTCCCCTCCTGATTGCTGCTCTGCATCTTGGAGAGGCGGTCCACCTCTTTGAGGAGCTTCTTCTCCCGTTCCTCGTCCAGATGGAGAGCGGTGATCTTCCGGCGGTACTCCTCGGCTTCGGCGGTGGTGTCGTCGTCCTCGCCCAGCTCCTCGCTGATCATGTGGAGCTGCTCGTGGAGGTAGTAGTCGCGCTGGTTCTTGTCCATCGCTTCGTCCACCTTCTGGGCGATCTCTTTGTCGATCTCAAGCATCCGGCGCTCCCGGTGCATCTTCTCGATGAGCAGGCGCAGACGGCCCATCAGGGTGCCTTCGTCCAGAATGGCCTGCTTGTCCTCGAAGCGGAACAAGAGGTTGGCCGGGATGTACTCCGACAGGAAGGCAGGGTCGGTGCTGGTGGTAATAGCAAATACCACATCCTTGCCGATATGGGGATTCAACGCCAGCAGCTCGTCGAAGCTCTTTTTGACGTTCCGGACGAGGACATCTGCCTCCGGCATTTCCTCGGGCTTTGCCATCTTTACCGGAGCCGGACGGACCGTGGCCAGCAGGAAACTGCCGTCGTCCTCCATCTCGGAGAGCTTGGCCCGGTACTTGCCTTCGACCAGAATGCGGACGAGGTCGTCCGACACCCGCATCACCTGCTTGACCTCGGCCACGACGCCATAAGTATAGAGGTCGGCGGACTTGGGCTCTTCGACCTTCATCTCCTTCTGCGCCACGAGGAAGACGTCCGAGTTGTTGCTGACGGCCCACTCCACGGCGGCGATGCTCTTCTCGCGGCCCACCTCGAAGTGGAGCAGATTGTTGGGAAAGACCACCAGCCCGCGCAGGGCGATGGCCGGAAGATGGAGAACGCTCCGCTCCACCTTGACCGTAACTTTTTCAGACATAGTGCAAAACCTCCCAGCCGTCCCTCGGATGCGAGTCACCCATAAGGGCGGCTTTTTTGTAGGGTCAAATCAAATCTATCATTTTATTATAGCGAAAAACTTCTTTCGATGCAACTGTTCAGCGCTTTTCCCGGGTGTTGTAGCCCAGCCGCCCCAGTGCGGGGAGGATGGCTTTGAGGGTCAGGGATGTGAGCGCGCCCATGATAAGGCCCAGCACCAGCATCACCGGCGCATAATAGAGCGACATCGCCGAGGACAGGATGAGTCCTGCGCCGAGCAGCTGGCCGATGTTGTGGGCCAGTGCGCCGCAGACCGACAGGATGAACCATGTGGGCTGGAACGGGAGCTTATAGTAAAGCACCCACATCACCAGCAGGGACAGCAGGCCGCCGCAGAGGGAGAGAAAGCCCGCCGTCCCTCCGGAGACGAGGAAGACGAACAGCGCCTTGAGCAGGTCGAGATACAGCGCCTGCCGCACTCCCATGAAAAACAGTGCATACATCACCACGATGTTCGCAAGGCCCAGCTTCATGCCTGGCGCAAGGCCCGGGATGACCAGCGTGCCCTCGAGAAAGGAAAGGGCCATCGCCAGCGCAAACAGCAGGCCAGAAAGTGCGATCTCGTGTGTTTTCTTCGGATCATGATCTCGGTTTGCCATTGGCTCTCCCCCTTTGTGCCGCAACTTATTCTTCGCCTGCAGACTGCTCGTATTGCTCCTGCTCCTCGACAGCGGCTTCCCACGCGGCAAAAAGCTCGTCCTGATGGAAGCGCAGGTCGCTCAGCTCGTCGCTTTTTTCCCGCAGGAGCTGCGGGTCGTTGTAGACCTCCGGTGAGTTGATCTCGTTTTCCAGTTCCACTTCCCGGGCGCCGCAGGCCTCCATCTCGTCCTCGCAGGATTTGATCTTGGCGCGCAGCTCTGCCCGGCGGCGGCGCTGTTCCTTGCCGTAGCCTGCCTTAGCAGACTCGCCGCTCTTCTCTGCCACGGGGGCAGGAGCGGCGCGGCCCATCAGGGCATCGTAGCTGGGATAAATAACCGCTTTGCCGTCCTCAAGATAGAGGATGGGGCAGGCCAGACTGTTCATCAGATGACGGTCATGGGTGACGAGGAGCAGCGTGCCGGTGTAGGCCATCAGCGCCTCGGTCAGATTTTCGCGGGTGTAGATGTCCAAGTGGTTGGTCGGCTCGTCGAGGAAAAGCAGATTCGGCCGTTCCAGCACGATCTCCGCGAAGCGCAGACGGGCCAGCTCGCCGCCGGACAGGGCTTCGCAGGGCTTGAAGACCGTCTCCCCCCGGAAGCCCAGCTTCGCCAGATGGCTGCGGACTTCCAATTCGGTCATTCGGGGGTATTTGTTCCAGATGACGTCGATGACGCGGCCTGCGCCGATGCGGTTCTGCTGCTGGGCAAAGATGCTGGGCCGTGCGCCCGTCCCCAGACGCACCATACCGCCGGAGGGACGGCGCTTGCCGTCCAGCACTTGCATCAGGGTGGACTTGCCCGCGCCATTGGGTCCGGCGATGATGAGCCGCTGGCCGCGGCAGACCGTATAGGTAAAAGGTTCCAGCAGAGTCCGGTCGCCGATCTTGATGGTCAGGTTCTTGAGCAGCACCAGCTCATTCCACGGTTCTACGTCGTATTCGAAGCGGAATTTGAGCTGATTCGTCTCGTCCTGCGGAGCCTCTGTGATCTCCAGCTTCTCCAGCTGTTTGCGGCGGCTCTGGGCCATCTTGGTGGTGGAGGCGCGGACGAGGTTGCGGTCGATGTAGTCCTGCAGTTTTTCAGCCAGCGCCACATCGGCGTCGTGCTGCTTCTGGCGCAGGGCGTCAGCGGCTTCCTTTTGGGGCAGGTAGGCCGAAAAGTTGCCCTTATAGGTGGTCATGGTCTGGAAGGAGACCTCCCAGATCTTGGTACAGACATTGTCGAGGAAATAGCGGTCGTGGCTGACCACAAGGACCGCACCGGAGTAGCCCTTGAGGTAGCTTTCCAGCCATTCCATCGTGGCAAAATCCAAGTGGTTGGTCGGCTCGTCCAGAATAAGGACATCCGGCTTTTCCAGCAAGAGCTTTGCCAGACGCAGACGGGTCAGCTCACCGCCGGACAGAACGCCCACGTTCTTGCCCCATGTATCCTGCGCAAAGCCCATGCCGGACAGCACCTTTTTGATGTTGACGTCCATGTTGTAGCCGTCGGCCGCGTCGATGATGTTTTGCAGCGCATCGTGCTTTTCCAGCAGCGAAGGGTCATTTGGCGCGGCCGCCATCTTCTTTTCCAAGATCTGCATCTGGGCCATCGCGTCCAGCACAGGGGCAAAGGAAGAGCGCATCTCCCCGTAAATATCAAGTGTCGTGTCAAGCTTTGCGTTCTGTTCCAGATAGCCCAGCGTCACGCCATGGGTCACACTGAATTCCCCGTCATAGTCGGTGTAAACGCCGGTCAGGATCTTGAGGAGCGTCGTCTTGCCCGCGCCGTTCTGACCCACGATGCCGATGCGGTCTTCCTTTTCTACACTGGCGCTCACGTCGTGCAGGACGACCTTTTCGCCAAAGCTCTTTCCGAGTTTTTCCAAATGAATCAGCATAATAATCTTCCGTGTTCTTTTCCAGTAGGGGTGGATACGGACGTCCCGCCGCCGTTACGGCTGATGGCGGCGGTGCTTGAGGCCAAGGTTCGCCAGTTCTTCCGGCTCCATCACCAGAGGATACAGCTCTTCCAGTGAGGCGATCTCGTAGGTGGGTGTCACCTTGCCCGGGTTCTCCGCATGGCCGGGATTGAACCAGCAGGTGTCAAGACCTGCATTCACGCCGCCCTGAATGTCGCTGGTGAGGCTGTCGCCCACCACCAGAACGTGCTCCCGGTTTTCCACGCCCAGTGCGCGAAGAGCGGCGTCAAAGATGCGGCGACTGGGCTTTTCGCTGTCCAGCTTCTCAGAGACAAAGACGTCCTCAAGGTAGTTCCGGATGCCCGACTCCGCCACCCGGCGGCTCTGTACCTTCTCGAAGCCGTTGGTCACGACCGCCAGCGTCGCCACCTCCGAAAGCTCGTCTAGGACATCCAGCACATTGGAGGTCATCAGGTCGGGGTGGGTGGACAGGCGCTCGAGGTAGCAGCGGTTCATCTCCACGCCATCGCCTGCTGCATTGATGGCCTTGAGGAAGCGGGTAAAACGCTCCCCCATCAGCTTATCGCGGCGGATCTGGCCTTTTTCCAGCTGACGCCACAGCTCTTCGTTGATGGTGCGGTAGGTCTGCACCGTCTCGGCGTCCGGCTCGATGCCATATTCCACCAGCGTTTCAGCCAGAGCCTTGCTTTCGGCAGCGTCGAAATTCAGAAGCGTATTGTCCGCATCGAAGAGGATGCAATAGTATTTTGCCATTTGTCTTTCCCTTCTCTATCATTTTTTCGTGCAGCCCGCCGCTCAAAAGCGGACGCGGCAACGGCTGCGGTTTGAGAACAGCGAGAAGCCAGCCCCGCCCGGCAGAGCTGGCTTCTCGTAATTTTTATCCTTCCAGCGTCATTTCATAAGCTTCCTCGTCAGACTGCTCCGGTAGATTGCCGCCACAGTCCGGCTCCGGCTTACAGGAGCACTCTTTTGCGATGCACTTCGCCATCTGCTCCTCCGTCACGCCGTTCTCGATATTCTCCCAGTCCATGTCGTAGTAATCCACGTTGCCGTCCGTCACATCTTCTGCACCGGGCAGCCCGGGAACTCGCATTTCTTCACAGACCATCGGCTCGCCTCCTCTCGGCCCAGCCTATGCAGCCGGACGCAGAAGGGTGAAACTTATTCTGCCTTGCTCTCGGTTTCCTTGCTGGCAGAGGCCTCGGACTTGGATTCCGCCTTGGACTCCGAGCTGGACTCGGCTTTGGACTCCGGCTTCGATTCCGACTCTGCCTTGGAACTGCCCGACGTGCTGGACGATGCAGACGAGGAGCTGCTGGTGCTGTGGGAGGAGCTGCTGCCGGAACTGCCAGAAGACGAGCTGCTGGAACTGCCCGAGCTTGCAGAGGAAGACGAAGCGGATGTACTGCCGGAAGAACCGGCATTGGACGAGGACGAGCTGCTGGCAGGAGCAGACTCGCTGGACACACCGCTGCCGATGGTGATGGTCAGGGTGTTGCTGCTCACCTTGCAGTCGTTATAGGTGACGACTGCGTGGATCTTGTAGGAGGCGTTGACCATCGAGCTGTCCACCACAACGGTGATGGTGGATTTGCCCGCCGCCTGCGTGACCTCCTGCCCATTGGCGTACCAGCGCAGGTGTTCGGCCTTGGCATACTTGCCGCTGAGGTTGGCCTTGAAGGTATAGGAGCTGCCCACAGCCCCCTTGCCCTCGCTGGTGATGTGGACGGACGCAGCGCCAAACACCGCCGTAACATCCAGATTCTGCTTGAAATCGGTATCGGTGCGGGTCTTGCTGGTGAGACCGTCGCTCCACTTGACGAAGACATAGCCGTCCGCCGGGACAGCCGTCACCGTGATGGACTTGCTGGGGTCGGTGACGGTATAGGTCACAGAGTTGTTGCCGGTATCGCCGCCCACACTCAGGGTGCCGCCGCCGTTCTTGTCCACATGGTAGTGGGCCTCGAACTTCTTGCCCTCGCTGGAGCTGGTGCTCTCACTGCTGCTCGAGCTTTCGGAACTGCTGGCGCTTTCGCTCAGGCTCCCGCTGGAGCTTGCAGCCTCCGAACTGGGCGCGGCCACTGCGGAGCTGGGGTTGGAGACATACTCCATCGTGCGGGTGGGGATGTTGTTGGTGTCCGGGCGGCGGTCATCGGTCTGACAGGCGTGGGTGCGGATATAATTCAGCACAGCTTTGAGGCCGACGCTCTTGAGGTGGATGTCGCCGCTGGTATAATAGTCCGCGATGCCGTAGCCGTCGCTGCCTTTGAGAGCCTCGGCAGAGTTGAGGAAACGGACTCCCAGCTGCTCGCACATATTCAGAAGAGCCATATTGAAGTCGTCGATCTTGGACTGGTCCATGTGGGGATAGTTGGAGTGATCGACCGGGACAGGCGGCACGGTGTTCACGATGATGTCGGTATAGGGGTAGCTCTGCTGGACGGCTTGAACCAGCGCCGTATAGTGGGCGATGAAGTCCGAGACTTCCATGCCAGTGTCGTTGGTGCCGAAGGTCATGACCACCCGGCGGGGCTTCATCATGGCTACAGCCTGCGGGATGGTGTAGTGGTTCGAATCTTTCTTAAAGGTAACGATGCCCTCGTTGAGCGCCGCCTGCGTACCGATGCCCTCCTTCGCGCAGAACTGCTGCAGCGAGATGAGGCCGTTGTTGTAGAGGCGGACGGTATTGGAGTCGCCCAAGAAAAGGATGTCGTTCAGGTAATCCGCACCGGCGTCGGCGGTCTCAGTCAGCAGGGCGGCAGAGGCGTTGTCGATCTGGTAATGGCTCGACAGGTCTTCGCCCGGAGCGGGGTCTGCCGCCGACTCAGAGACCGAGGGCGCAGGGGCGTCGCCGCCCTTTTTCAAGAGCGCGGTCGTGATGCCGAAGGTCAGCAGCACGGCCAGAACACAGAGAATGCAGACCAGAACGGCCCGCTTCTGCATGAGAGTCATATTTTCTTTTTCCGATTGCATTTTTCGACTCATAAACACGATTCCTCTCGTTCAGGAATGGGAAAGCTCGTCCACAGGGCGGAGGATCCATTCCGTCAACTCCTTGCAGTCTGCGGCCATAAAGACCGGTGCAAAGGGCGTGACCTCCTCCCTGCTGCCGTAACCGTACAGCACCGCGGCGGCGTCCAGCCCGCAGTTCCTTGCGCCCTGCATATCGTCGCGGCGGTCGCCGACCATCAGAACCCGCTTGCCCTGCATGACCGGCTGGTCGAGGACATGACGGATGACGTCCGTCTTGTTGTCACGGCTCTCGTCCATTGACGCGCCGCCCACGAACGAGAAGTAGGAGGAAAGCCCCTGCTCTTCCAGAATGGGCGTCACGACATGGGTAGGCTTGCAGGTGGCCGTGCAGAGGGTCAGCCTTGCGGCCTTGAGGCGGTCCAGCATCTCCACCACGCCGGGGTAAACATCCCCCTCATGGCTGCCCTTGACGGCATAACTCGTGCGGTAGCGCTCGGTGGCCTCCTCGATCTTGGCGGGATCCGAGAAATGCTCGCCAAAGCTCTTGCGGAGGGGCGGGCCGATGTAGCGGTTCAGGTCGCTCCGGGTGACATCCACGCCCATCGCCTTAAAAACTTCTTCCAGTGTATTGAGAATGCCGGGGGCGGAATCAATGAGCGTACCGTCCACGTCAAACAGGATCGCATCGTAGTGCAGCAAGGTCAGGTTCCCCTTTCTCTTAGATAAACACTATATAGTATAGCACAGATTTCGATATTCAGCAATTCCAACAAAACACTTTTCAGACTTTTATACATATTTTTATGCAGGTCCCCGCTGCACGAGCGCTCCCGACGCCGGGCATTCGCTCTGTATTTCCCGGGAACGGTAAGGCCCCTCTGCGCAGTCCGTCCTGCACAGAAGGGCCTTTTGTCCGTTTTTACTTTCTCATCTCACCTGACATCAGCTCTCGGTGGTGGTGCAGGTGTTGTTCTCCGTCGAGGGATAGTAGAGGTTGTTGGCGATAAATTCCAGCTTCTCCTTCAGCACCAGCTCAAGATTCGCCACGGCGTGGACCATGTTGGTGGCAGAGTCGTTGACCTCCAGCAGCTTGCACAGGTCAAGCTCCTCCATGCTGAGGGCCGCCTTCATCTTCTGGGTCTCGGCACAGAGGATATGGCTCAGCGCCGACTCCTGCAGAGCGATGCTCTCCATCAGGTCGATGACTGCCTGATCGAAGGTAACGCGCGGCAGGGCGGGACAATCGCAGGCAACACAGTGGGTGCAGTTGGTGGTATCAGCCATAAGAAGGACCTTCCTTTCTCTCATAGGGATAGGGCACAGTCCATCCTATGTGCAGCCCCGCCCGGATGTCACTCCGGCTTTGCGGCTTTCTGCACCTTCTCGATGGTATCGCGGTAGCCGCCGGAGCCATACTGGATGCAGCGGTTGATGCGGCTGATGGTGGCGGTGCTGATCTCCACTGCCTTCACGATCTGGTCGTAGGTACTGCCGTTGAGCAGAAGCTTCGCCGCTTCCAGCCGCTGGGCCATATCGGAGATCTCCTTGACCGTGCAGAGGTCCTCAAAGAAGTTATAGCACTCTTCCCGCGTCTCCAAGCTGAGGATCGCATCGAACAATGCATCGGTGGTGGGGGTTTTTCTGGGGTTTTTATCCGCCATAGCTGCCTCCTTTGCGGCACTTCATGGATAGTAATTCAGCTTTTTCATGCGATGGCAGCAGCATGGAATTACCTATTTTTTATGCTGTTTTCCTGCTGCACGATTTTTTGCCTTGCTCTTGTGATAGAATAGAGGATCTTTCATGCTCTTGTTACGTTAGTACTTTAGCACTTGAAAGCGCAAAAGTCAAGCATTTTGATTTTCTTTAGCAAAGATTATCAGATTTCATCTGTCGTCGTGTTCAGTTTTATTCATCTCACGTTTGAACAAAAATCGTCTAAAATTTCTTATCTTCGCCGCTGCAAAAATGGAAGAGTCTCCTAACTTGCCCAAAATATATTGACAAATTATGAAATCGGGACTAAAGTATACACAATCATTCGGCAAATGCAATGAACAGGACATGACTTTTCGCATTCCCTGCGCTCAGAGAGCCGCCATTCCGGTGCAAGGCGGCAGCACAGTGCGATCAGCCCTCACCTGCGAGCAGCCTGCGTGAACCTCATTTGGGGCAGTAGCGCGTGGCCGTTCAGCCCACGTTACAGGGCAGCGTATCGGCGGCCAAACGCCTGTACGCGCAAGCGGCTGCTCCTGAAAGCAGCAAACGAAGTGGTACCGCGGAGAACGACCGGTGTGCATACGCCGTTTGGCCTTCGTCTTCGAGGAAGATAGGATGCATCCTTGTGTTCTATCCTTCCAGTGAGGACGGAGGCTTTTTTCACCCTCCGGGCCGTTTCGCCTGCTCTGCTTTTGGGCACAGCCGCCCTGTCTGACACGTTGCCGGTTGCCGGTGTGAAAGAAAGGAAAGAGGTATAGAGAAATGAATACGCTGGTCATCGTTTTGATCGCAGCCGTGTGTCTGTTCGGCGCTTATACGCTGTACGGCCGCTGGCTGGCCAACAAATGGGGCATCGACCCCAAAGCCAAGACTCCCGCAGTCGTCCACGAGGACGGCCGTGACTATGTCCCCACCAACGGCTGGACCGTCTTTGCACATCAGTTCAGCTCCATCGCCGGTGCTGGCCCTGTCACCGGTGCCATTCAGGCCGCAGCCTTTGGCTGGCTGCCCGTCCTGCTGTGGGTGCTCATCGGCGGCATCTTCTTCGGTGCTGTCACCGACTTCGGCGCTCTGTACGCTTCCGTCAAGAACGATGGCAAGAGCATGGGTATGCTGATCGAAAAGTACATCGGTAAGACCGGCCGTAAGCTGTTCCTGCTGTTCTGCTGGCTGTTCTGCGGCATCGTCATCGCTGCCTTCGCAGACATGGTCGCCGGCACTTTCAACGCCTTCGGCGCAGACGGTGCTCTGGTCGAGGCTGCTCAGACCAACGGTGCTGCCGGTATGGTCTCTATCATGTTCATGGTCTTCGCTGTCGTCTTTGGTCTCATCCAGAAGAAGTTCAACTTCTCCGGCTGGAAGGAGAGCGTCATCAGCATCGTCTTCATCGTGCTTTCCTTCGTCATCGGTGCAAACCTGCCGATCATTCTGGGCAAGGCTGCATGGAGCTATATCACCTTCGTCTACATCTTCTTTGCCGCTGTTCTGCCCATGTGGCTGCTGAAGCAGCCCCGTGACCACATGACCACCTTCATGTTCGTGGCCATGATCATCGGCGCTGTGGTCGGCCTGCTGGTGGCTCATCCCACCATGAACCTGCCCGTCTTCACCGGTTTCACCAACGAGAAGCTGGGCACGATGTTCCCCATCCTGTTCGTCACCGTGGCCTGCGGTGCTGTTTCCGGTTTCCACAGCCTTGTTTCCTCCGGTACTTCCTCCAAGACCGTCGAAAACGAAAAGGATATGCTGAAGGTCGGCTACGGCGCAATGATCCTGGAGAGCCTGCTGGCTGTTCTGGCTCTGTGCGTCGCCGGTGCTGCAGCTGCTGCTGACGGCACTCCCGCTGCCGGTACTCCGTTCCAGATCTTCAGCCGTGGCGTTGCCGGTTTCTTCGAGATGTTCGGCGTCCCCGCTTATGCTGCTACCGTCTTTATGACCATGTGCGTTTCCGCACTGGCCCTGACCAGCCTTGACGCCGTGGCCCGCATCGGCCGCATGAGCTTTCAGGAGCTGTTCAGCGTGGACGACATGGAGCACGCTGAGGGCTGGCGCAAGCTGCTGTGCAACGTCTACTTCTCCACCTTCATCACTCTGGTGTTCGGCTTCATCCTGACCAAGATCGGCTACGCCAACATCTGGCCCCTGTTTGGTTCTGCAAACCAGCTGTTGAGCGCTCTGGTCCTCGCCACCCTGTGCGTCTTCCTGAAGGTCACCGGCCGCAGCAACAAGATGCTCTTCCCCCCGCTGGTCATTATGCTCTGCGTCACCTTCACTGCTCTGGTGCAGCGCCTCATCGCTATGGTCAAGGCCATCAGCAATGCTGCTTCTGTCACCATCCCTGCTGGTGAGACCACTTGGGGCGCCGTGTTCATCGCCAACGGCCTGCAGCTCATCCTTGCTGTTCTGCTGATCGTTCTGGGCCTGAACATCGTGTTCCACTCCGCCTCCGCCTACAAGAAGGCGGAGCACAACAGCGAGGTCAACGTCTGATTTACTGACCGCTGTTGACTGAATAAACCCAAAACGCCGCTGACGGTTCTGAAGCCGTCAGCGGCGTTTCATTATGTTCTTTTCCGGTTACAGCATCTTCACCATGATGATCTCATCCCGGTAGGTGCCGTCCTTCAGCTTAAAGGCCCGGGGCTGGATGCCATAGCGCTCAAATTCTTTCAGATATGTGCTCGCTCCCATTCCTGAAGAACAGCCAATTGCAGCTCGGTATGGAACCAGTGCTCTCCCTCTTCCATCACGGTCAGTGTTGCGCTGCTCTTATCGCAAAACGCTTCGATGACTGGGCGGCTGGTCAAATTGTCCTTACCGCCATAGAGCACCTGTGTCGGCACCTTCCAGCAGATGGGATGCTCCTTCACCCAGCAAAGATAGGGCCATGAAAGCGTCTCGCCGAAGGTGGTCGGAATCTCTCCTTTCGCTTCCAGCTGTGCCCCTGTGACATCCGCCCACTGCATCATATGGGTGATGAGGTCTTCCATGTCCACCACAGGTGAGACAAGCAGAGCCTTTTCCAGCGGCATTCTCTGCAATGCCTGCATAGACAGCCATGCACCGATGCTGGTAGCGCGAAGCGAGACCTCCGGCCAGCGTGCGGCGGCATATCGGTAAACGGCCTGAAGCTCTGGCACGGCGACCCATGGCAGGAGCTTTTCCGTTCTCCCCTTCCGCTGGCCGTGCTCGGGCAGGTCGATAGCCAACACCTGATACCCTGCCGGGCAGGCACGCTCTGCAAAATCCAGCGCTTCCTCTTTACAGCCCATCTTTCCATGGACATACAGATAAAGCCTTTCGGACGGCTCACCGACGAGAAGTGCCGGGATGCCCGCAATTTCAAATTCGAGTTTCTTCATAGGAGTGCTCCTTTGTCAGGCCGCGCTCTCCTTCTGGAAAGACGCGGATTCATTCAAATTCATTTCGGTCGTCCTCCTTTCTTTCATAGTTTCTTTATCATAACATATCCTGCATCCGAATGCAAACAAAAAGAGCCGCAGCACCTTGTTACAGGTACTGCGGCTCTCTTCAACTTTAGCAGTAGAAGCTGGCTTACTTCACCATGCTTGCGACTTCAGCAGCGAAGTCGTCAGAACGCTTCTCCAGGCCCTCGCCCTTGACGAAGTGGGTGAATTTGATGACCTTGATGTCGCCGCCCAGGTCCTTCGCGACCTTGGCAGTGTACTGACCAACGGTCATGTCGCCGTCCTTGACGAACTCCTGATCGACCAGGCAGTTCTCCTTGAAGTACTTCTTGATCTTGCCCTCGATCATCTTCTGCTTGACAGCGTCGGGCTTGTTGGCGTTCTTCGGGTCGTTAGCCATCTGAGCGAGGAGGATCTCCTTCTCCTTGGCGACGACCTCAGCGGGGACAGCAGCCTCATCGACGTAGCTGGGGTTGGCAGCTGCGACCTGCATGGCAACATCCTTGCCGTATGCAGCGAACTCGTCCTTAGCCTCGATGCCGTTGGTGGTCTCGAAGTTGACCAGGATGCCGTGGGTGCCGCCGCCGTGGACATATGCAGAGCAGACGCCCTCGTAACGGACGAAACGGCGGACCTTGATGTTCTCCTTGATGACCAGGATGAGGTTCTTCAGAGCCTCATCGACGGTCTCGCCGCTCTCGGTCTTGCATGCCATCAGAGCCTCGACATCAGCGGGGTTCTGCTTCATGATGACCTTGGTGGCCTCCTTGACGAAGTCAACGAACTTGTCGTTCTTGGCAACGAAGTCGGTCTCAGCGTTGACCTCGATGACAACACCGACCTTGCAGGTGGGGCAGTAGTCAGCGTAGACCATACCCTCGGCAGCAACGCGGCTTGCCTTCTTGGCGGCGGTAGCCAGACCACGCTCGCGCAGGATCTCGATTGCCTTCTCGAAGTTGCCGTCAGCCTCGGTCAGAGCCTTCTTGCACTCCATCATGCCGCAGTCGGTCTGCTTGCGCAGTTCCATAACGTCCTTTGCAGAAATAGCCATTTTTGTTTTCTCCCTTACACGTTATTTGATTGGTTGCGGAATGGGAAATCAGGCGTTTGCTGCGTCCTCAGCGGGAGCGGCCTCCTGATTGCCCTGCTTGCCTTCCAGCACAGCGTCAGCCATAGCGCCAGCGATCAGCTTGACAGCGCGGATAGCGTCGTCGTTGCCGGGGATGACGTAATCGATCTCATCGGGGTTGCAGTTGGTATCAACGATAGCAACGATGGGGATGTTCAGCTTGCGAGCCTCAGCAACAGCGATGCGCTCCTTGTGAGGATCGACGATGAACATAGCCTTGGGCAGGGTCTTCATGTTCTTGACGCCGCCGAGGTACTTGTCCAGCTTCTCCATCTCCAGCTCCAGCTTAGCCACTTCCTTCTTGGGCAGCAGCTCGAAGGTGCCGTTGTCCTTCATGTTCTGCAGCTGAGCCATACGGTCGATGCGCTTACGGATGGTGCGGAAGTTGGTCAGCATACCGCCCAGCCAGCGAGCGTTGACATAGTGCATGCCGCAGCGCAGAGCCTCGTCACGGATGGACTCCTGAGCCTGCTTCTTGGTGCCGACGAACAGGATGTCGCCGCCCTCAGCTGCAACTTCCTTCACGTAGTTGTAAGCCTCGTCCAGCTTCTTCACGGTCTTCTGCAGGTCGATGATATAGATGCCGTTGCGCTCGGTGAAGATATACTTCGCCATCTTGGGGTTCCAGCGGCGGGTCTGGTGACCAAAGTGAACGCCTGCCTCGAGAAGCTGCTTCATAGAAACGACTGCCATAATAAAATACCTCCAGATATTGTTTTGCCTCCGCACACCGTGATCTGCGCGGTACATCGGGTACCGGCGGACTGCCCTCAACCCAAAAGGGCACAAAAGGGCATAGTGATGCGTGTGTAATGCTTTGTTATAATAGCACAAAAAGAATGCGGTTGCAAGTAGTTTTCTCTGTTTTGTATAAAGAAATGCTTACTTTTTCTCTTATTTGCCCGTATTCATCCCGCTTAAGCCCGCAACACCCATGCGGTTGAGGGCGTATCCCTTGCCGAACATCAGGTCGTATTGCAGCATCCAGTGCTCGTTTGTCCAGCGCTGCTGGAACTCCGTGGGCTGCTGGGTGGTGGTGCCGTCCAGATTCATGGTGGTGCCGCGGGTGCAGCTGCGGCTGGCAACCCGCAGCTGCCGGTTGAGGAACTGGAAGTACAGCGGCTGCTCCAGCCCGAACAGTTCCATCATCACCGGGGAGATATCGTAAGCGGCAATGGTGCCAAAGTCCACCGGCTGCTGGCTGTAATTCGACCACATCAGCAGCGTGGTCTGGTGCAGACGGGGGTCGGTGCTGGAGCCGCTTGCATAACCGGTAGTGGTGTAGACATCGTAGTTGGAATCGATGGGGTTATAGTGGTCGCCCCAGAACACCAGAATAACCGGCTCGTCCACCTGAGAAAAATACGCCGTCAGCTTGCCCAACATGGCGTCTGCATCCCGGATGCCGGTAGCGAAATCTTCCAGCGCACCCACGGTGCTGCTCTTGAGCCCCACCGGATGGGATACGACGTGCACCCGCTCGTCGTCTGGGTAGTTGTCTCTATTATAATTGGTATGGTTCTGCATGGTGACCGCGTGCAGGAAGATGGGCTTATCAGAGGAAGTGCTCATCTTTTCGTACTGCTGAATGATCTGGTCGGCCATAGAGTCATCGGTCACAAGGCCGCTGGTCCAGTAGTGCTTGCGCACCTTGGTCACGCCGTGCATATCTTCCAGACTGATAAAATCGCTGAAGCCGAGGTTGGGGTAGGCCTTATCGCGGCTCCAGTATTTTGCCCAGAAGCAGTGCACCGCAGCGGTCTGATAGCCCTTGAGTTTGAGGTAATTGGGCAGGGCGAACATGGGCTTTGTGACGTGCTGCTGGTAGGGCTTGCTGCCGCTGGGCAGGAAGGACACCGAGTAGCCGGTCAGGGCTTCAAATTCCACATCACAGGTGCCACCGCCAAAGCTGGGGCTGTAGGCTCTGCCGTAGGCGCTGGTCTGCTGCAAAGCGTGGAGGTTCTGCGATACATCGGTATCAAAGGTGATGCCGTACTGCTCTAACTCCGAAACATCCCAGTAGGACTCGTCCATCACATAAATAATGGTAGGCTGCTTTGCCTGCTCCTCCTTGGGGGTGGTGGCGGCATAGCTGCCTGCATACATGGGGCCGGTGGAGAATTTCTCACTCTCGGCCACGTTATCCAGAATATCGTCCACCGCCTGCTCCGAGTAGCCCTCGGGCTTGTCGATCTCCAGATTGGTGAGGTTGGTCATAAAACCGGTAAGTACACCGTAGTAACGATAGTAGCGGTCCTGCATCCATGCATCCGGCGTGATGCCCAAAACCTGCGTGACTGCGGGCTGTAAGTAAACGCCGAAGATCAGCAGACACAGCGCCGCCGCCGAAGCACCGGTGCCCGCAAGCCTTGGCAGCCAGCGCTGGCGCAGCCGCCCGCGGTAAACAAAGAAGCTTGCCACCGTAAGCGCCAGCACCAGCACAATGGAGACCACCATGCTGGTCTGCAGCTTGAGCCCGGCAGCAGAGGCCACACCGGCAGCTTCGGACACCTGCATCAGATCCCACGGCAGAAAGGGCTCACCCCGCAGCTGCATGGTGTAAAAGTTCACCGCACAGGGCGCACAGCCCAGAACGGCCATGCCCAGCGTGGCAAGCGGCGGGATGCGCAGCACCCAATCCAGCAGCTCCCACACCAGAAACAGTAGCAGCCATGCCAGCAGGTATGCCCCGAAATGGGGAAAAATAAAGCTGATAAAGGTATCAGCGGTCAGCGACCCACGCGCGATCCACTCGCCCAGCAGCAGCACGATAAGAGAAACTGCCGCCGGGAAGAGCATCCGCAGGGTCAACAGCGGTTTGGATGTTTTCATAGTCGATATCCCTTTCCACGTCCCGAACCCTATTTCCAGAGTGGCTGTGCTATTTGCACAAGCCTTTCGTGCTTATTATAGTCACTTTGCTGAAAATGTCCATTCATGATTTTACAAAAATTACGGTTTTATTTTTCAAAATATTCCCCTATTTTTCACAGACCCAGCTTAGCACGCAGCTGCTGCCAGAAGCCGTGCGGTGCTGTCGGTGCTTTTGGCACGGCGGTATGCACCAGAATGGCGTCCGTGCCGATGGTCTCGATCTCCTGCCATGGGATGGTCAGACTCTCGTCCCGGCCCAGCAGCCCCAGCAGACGCGGCCTGCCCAGTAAGATCAGGCTTTGCAGCTGCGCCGTTGCGGGGTCAAGTTCCAGATCATCCGCGCGGCCAAGGCACACCCCCTGCTCCAGCTGAACGACCTCTTTCTCGCACAGTTCCCGGATCGTCACGGCACTCTCCCCTTTCTGCCACAGCATACGCCGGGGCGGCATTTTCTATGCCAAAGGGGTGGAAAGCACCCGCCCGGTTGTGGTATACTATGGAAAATATCTGAGAAAAACATCCAATACAAGCGAGGCAGCAGTTATGTATAAAAGCATTATTTTTGATATCGGCGGTGTGCTGGTAGATTTTGACCCCAAGGCGTACTTAGTAGACCGGCTGTGCAACGCCGAGATGGAGGAGAAGGTCTACGATTTGACCTTTGGCAGCGAGGAGTGGCAGCTGCTGGACGCGGGCAAGCTTTCCCGCTATGACGGTAACCAGCGTATGCTGGAGCACGCCCATGCCGAGGGTTGCGCCTTTGAGGTGCAGGGCGTTCTGGACGACTGGATGCACATTCTGCGCCCGCGTCTGCGGATGCTGGAACTGGTGCGGCGGCTGAAAAACCACGGCTATTGCGTGTATTACCTGAGCAACATTCCGCAGGACGTGCTGGAATTACTGACCGAGCGCGGCGTGCTGGCTCAGTTTGACGGCGGTGTGGCCTCCTGTGAGGTACAGGTGAACAAGCCCGACCCGCAGATCTACAAAGCTTTGCTGAAGAAGTATCAGCTGAAGGCCAGCGAGTGCGTATTTATCGATGACAGGCTGGAAAACGTGCAGGCCGCCTTTGCGCTGGGCTTTGCCGGTATACAGATGAAGGACAGCGTCGGTACGCTGATCCGCAGCCTTGCCACCTGCAATGTGACGCTGCGCTGAGCATTGATCCAATAAATGCAGCAGCCCCTGCCGGAAAGCCGTTCCGGCAGGGGCTGCTTTGCGTTGGTGGGAACTTACTTTTCTTCGTAGCTCTGGCAGTAGTGCGGGGTCTCCACCTGCTGGGTGGTGCAGCTGCACTGCTCCGTCACCTTGATCTGCGGCAGATCACATTTGCAGCCGTCCACATTGTGGCAGCACGCGCAGACATCACAGGTCACGCCGATGTTTTCCATGCTTATCACCTCTTTGTCCATAGGTTGCCCTGTGGAGCAAGGGTTTATACATGGATTTTATCCGTTTGCCTTTTTGGCTTCCCGCTTGGACTTGAGCGTGACCGCCACGTGCCTGATAGACAACACCGGATGCACCGGCAGCATACGCGGGCCAGCCCAGCGCATGACTGCACGAATTTTCTCCCGCATTTCCGGTTTATAGCAATGGACCTTGCAGGCGGAACAGAAGGTCTTTGTTTCCATAAACGGGCACTTTTCAATGCGCGCAAGCGCATAATCGTGCAGCTGCCGGCACTCCGGGCATAAAGTGCCTTTGGGAGTGTCATGCTGTTTGCGGCAGTAGAGTGCGATCATCTCGCTGACAAGCAGTTTTTCATCTGCACGCTTTTTATCCAAGTTTTTGGGGGTCTGCTGCATCGGGTCCGTTCCTCCTGATCATTCTTATTCTCTTTTACGGCCTGACCGGCGCGCAGCACGGCGTACTGCACTGCGCAAAAACGCAAAGCCTACTGTAACGCTAAGTGCCACAGCCATTTCCATATACACCGCCTTTACCAAAAACGGCAGGAGTTGACGGATATTTCGTCCGCTTTCCCCTGCCGCAAATTCTGCATTTTTACGATACTCTGCATAACGGCTGTTGCACTTCTAAAAGTTAGTACCTTCTAACTTTTGCTTCTACAAAAATGCCGAAACACGGCAATTTATAGTTTAGCGCAGCAAACCGTTTTTGTCAAGAGAATGCTCCCCTTGCAAAGCTTACCAAGTAGCCAGATCTGCACCCAGCTTACGGCAGGCAGCCTGCACATCATCATCGGGCGTTTCGTTGCAGATGAGGCCTTCCTCGCTGAACAGCTGTGCGCCGTCGTCCTGTGCGCGCTGCGCCCAATCGCGCATCCACTGACCATCGCCCCAGCCGTAGGAGCCGAACAGTGCGATCTTTTTGCCGTTCAGCGAGCCTTCCAGTGCAGCAAACATGGGCTCGAACTCGCTCTCTTCCAGCTGCTCTGCGCCCATAGCCGGGCAGCCAAAGGCCACCACATCAAACTCTGCCAGCTTTGCGGGGGTCATCTCGGCGCAGGACACGATGGTGCCGTTGGCGCCTGCGCCCTCGGCGACGCAGTTTGCCATAGTCTCGGTGTTGCCGGTTGCGCTCCAGAATACGATTGCTACTTTGCTCATAAAACTCTACCTCTTTCTCTGTATAGTTAGTTTTGTTTAACTTCATGCTCTGTAAAAATGCGTCCGTGTTTCATGACGCATTTTTGTAGTTAGTATTTTCTAACCATCAACAGGATACCACAGCCCTGCCCCGCTTGTCAAGGCATTGGCGCAATGTTTGCACGGTGCAACAATGCCGCCTTGCTCAAAAGTGCATGAAGCGTATGTTTCAGCCACCTAATACGCGGAACACTGCCAGAAGCACCCCGTAGATGACCGGCTGGTGCAACAGATACAGCAGCAGCGAGTGCCGCCCAAGCCAGCCTAGCGGCGGGCAGACCGAGCAGCGCAAGGGCTCCATGCGCTGCCGCCCTACAATGCCGTAGAGAAAGTACCCTGCCCAGAACAGAAACAGCCACGGCAGAAGGGCAAAATAATCCGTAGAATAGAACCACCACGGATAAAAGCCAAAGTACGCTGTAACGTAGTTTGCATACAGTGTCTGCGGCAGCCAAAGGCGCAGGCTTCCAAAACCCAGATAGCCTGCCGAAACATTGCGGGTCAGGGCAAACAGCACTGCCGAGACGGCAAGCCCAGCCGCCGGGGAAATCTGCCGCAGTGGCTTTTCAAACAGACCGGTCAGCAGCATAGCGCTGCCCAGCAGGGTCAGCACACCAAAGATAACTCTGTCCTCCGGCATAAAAAGCAGCGTGACCGCCGTGACAAGCGTCCCTGCCCCGAACACCTGTGCGCCCCGGCGCAGGGTATGATGCCCCAGCTGCACGCAAAAGCCGGACAACAGAATAAACACCCAGCAGATGCTCTGCTGCCACAGATGCCCGGGCAAGCCATAATACCAGTCGGCCTGAATGCCGAACAGATTGACCAGATCCCAGCAGCCGTGATAGAGCATCATGCTAACTAAATCCAGCCCGCGCAGCTCGTCCAGAAGGGTGTAGCGGCCAGAAGTGTTATTGTACTTCACGGCGTTTTCCTTCCTTTTTGTCACGCTGTTACACCGTTTTCCGGCGCAGCAGGCTCATGGGCGGCAGTTCCGGGGTGGGCATGGTGTATTTTTCCATGGCGTGAGGTGTGCTTTCCACCCGCTCCCCTGCTTCGTTTTCGATCCATTCCGGGGTAAGCGGGATACTGCGTCCGTCCGGGCACAGCGCCTCCAGCGTATCTCCAAGGCTCCATTTGCCGCGCTGCTGGCAATGGGCGATGCCGTTTTCCCAGCTGTCCACCGTGCCTACGAATTCCCACTCGCGGATGTAGGTGGCGCTGTCGGTGGCCTGCTTGGCCTGCTCGCGGCCAAAATAGAAGCCGGGAGAGTAGTGCCGGTGGCTGGTACGGGTAAGCTCTGCGTACACCTCCGGCGGCAGTTCAAAGTTATCGTTTGCCGGGTCGGCCAGATAGGCGTCCAGTGCCTTGCGGTAGGCAGCGGTGACGCTGGCAACATAGTAGAAAGTCTTGGCGCGGCCTTCGATCTTCAGGCTGTCCACGCCCGCCTTGCAGATCAGGTCGATAAAGGGCGCGGTGCACAGATCGTTGGCGTTAAGGATGTAGCTGCCGTTCTCGTTTTCGCCGATCTCGTACAGCTGGCCGGGGCGGGTCTCCTCGCTCAGGTAGTACTTCCAGCGGCAGGGCTGGGCGCACTGGCCACGGTTGGCGTCACGCCCTGCCATGTAGTTGGACAACAGACACCGACCGGACACGCTCATGCACATCGCACCGTGCACAAAGGCCTCGATCTCCAGCTCCGGCGGGGTCTTGTCCCGGAGGGTGGCGATGTCCTGTAAGGTCATCTCCCGGGCCAGCACCACCCGCTTCGCGCCCATGTTGTAGGCGGCGCGGGCTGCGGCCCAGTTGGTGATGCCGGTCTGAGTAGAAAGATGCACGTCAATATCCGGGGCAAAGGTCTTGCAGGCATCCAGCACGCCAAGGTCTGCCACGATAAAGGCATCCACACCGGCCTTGGCGGCTTCCTTGATGGCCTCCGGCAGGCGGTCGGCTTCCTCGTTGGTGGGCAGGGTGTTCATGGTCAGGTAGACCTTGCGGCCGCGGGCATGGGCGTAGATGACGCTTTCCGTCAGCTGCTCCGGGGTGAAATTAGCCGGGGCAGAGCGCATACCAAACTCCGGCAGGCCGCAGTAAACGGCATCGGCACCGTAGTTGATGGCATAACGCAGACGTTCCGCATCGCCCGCCGGGGCAAGCAGTTCCGGGATCTGTAGCATTTGTAGGTTCCTCTCTTATGTATCACAGTTTTTAACGGGAAAGGGGCCGCTGCACCGTGTTTTTTAGTGCAGCGGCCTTTTCTCAGTTTTTCAGACTTTTGTTCACAGCTGCGGCAGTTTTGCAGTTTGCGTTATGCTCTGCCAGCGTGTGGGCGTAGTAGTAGTTGCCCTTGAGGTCGGTCACAAAGAAGTAAGCGTCCTTGGCTTCCTCATCGGGCTGCGGCTCCAGTGCTGCCTTGATGGCGGCAAGGCCGGGGTTCGAGATGGGGCCAGCGGGCAGGCCGGTGCAGCTGTAAGTGTCGTAGGCTGCAAGGATATTTTCCGGGATATCATCCCAGCCGCCGTAGTAGGGTGCGACCCAGTTCCAGAGATAGTTGTTGTCGGCGTCGCTCTGGATATGGCTGGAGGTGTTGCTTTGCAGCCGGGGGTAGGGCGAGCCCTCCGCCAGACGGTTGCGGAACACCTGCGCCACGTTGGAGTCCTGACTGTTGCCCGCTTCCTCCTGCACAAAGGAGGAAAGAGTGACAAGCTCCGGCAGGGTCATGTCCTGCTTTTTGAGCGCTGCGTACATTTCCTTGGTAAATTGTGCATCGAACTGGGCGTAGAAGGTAGCCACATAGTTATGCACCGTATCACCCTTCAAAAACTCGTAGGTCTCCGGGAAAAGATAGCCCTCGCACTTCATAAAGCGGTTTGGAGCATCTTTATCCTCCGGGACATACTGCCAAAAGGTATATGCGCTGAAATCGCCCTCGTTAGCTTCCTTCAAAAACTCCTCGGCGGTGCACAGACCGGCGGCTTCCATCTTCTGGGCAATAGCAATAGCCGTTGTACCCTCCGGGATAGTCACCCGCACTGTTTCTGCCTTGGCGTACTGGGAAAGGGTGCTGATGAGTGCATCGTAGGAGCTGCCGGTGGTCAGTTCAAAATCGCCGTATTGCAGCTTTGCGGCAGCACCCTTTTCCCCCACATACCAGCGGAACAGGTAGGCAGAGCGGATGACGCCTGCGTCCTTCAGCTTGTTGGCGATCGTGGCTACGCCGCTGCCCTGCTGAATGCTTACGGTGACCGCCGTGCCGGGCTTACTGCTGCCGTGGATCTCGCTGCGGGCAAACAGCACCGTTGCGCCCGCGGCCAGTAGAAGCAGCAGAAGCACCACCAGCAGAATTTTGCCTGCACCGCCCTTTTTGCGGGCTGCGTGTGTATCGTTGTGTGCCATACGCACCTTCCTTTTTTCAGTTTTCCAGCATCAGACGCAGATAGCTTTCGCTCACGTCAAAAGGCTCTGCGTCAAAGCGGATCATGCCGTATTCCTGCCGGGTGCCCTCGCCCAGAAACAGCGGCTGGGCAGCGCCTACCGTGATGACCGCCTTTTCCACAATGACTTCCTTCTCGCGGGCGGCTTCCATCAGGATCTCGGCGGCGCGGTCGCTGTCGGCCATCATTTCCACGAAATACAGGGTATCCTCCTTGCGGAAGTAGATGCCGTAGCCATGCTCGTTGGACACGATGGTAGCGCCCCGGGCGTACAGCTCCTGCAACACCACCGCCATGCGCTCCGGGCTAAGCTGCACAGTGTCCTTCCAGAACTGTTCCCGCAGCTCGCACAGCTTTTTGGCCGTCACCGTGTCAAATTCCGCCTGACTCCACAAGTTGCGGCTTACCTCGCGGGGCAGGCAGCGCAGCGCAAAGGCCTGCGCAAAGCCCTTATCCTGCAGCAGAGCGGCCTGTGCTGCATCTGCCGGGACTGCCACCGTAAAGCCTGCGCCCCGCAGCTTTTGCTGGGCGCACAGGGTATCCAGCAGACCCGCCAGCAGCAGACTGCCCTCGCCGCACAGACACAGGTAATTGCCCGTGCGCCCCTGCAGGGTGACCGGCACAGCCAGCGCAGCCGCCACGATGGCGTCGTTTTCATCGGCTACATAAATGTTCTGCACACCGGCAAAACGTTCCAGTACCATTTTTGCAAAATCTTCGGTATCATGATGCTGGCTCTGCCACAAAGCCAGCACTGCCGCCTCGTCGGACGGCTGCATCAGACGATACATCGTTCAGGATGCCCCCTCTTATCATATTTTATCGTTCAGCCCAGTGTTTTCCGGGCAAGCTGCTGTACCTCTTGCTGGATCTCTTCAATGCTGCGCATGGCGTCCCCGCTGGTGCAGTGCACGGTATCCCAGCCAAGATGCCGGGCGCAGAACTCGGCAGCGGCGCGGCTGCGCGCCAGATAGGCTGTATCCTTCTCGTGCAGGTCCTTTTTGCTCTCGTCGCCGTGGTAGCGCTGGGTCATCAGCCGCTGGCTGACCGCCGGGTCTACCTGCAAATAGATGACCCTGTCCGGTGCGGGCAGACCCAGCAGACGGAACTCGTAATCAAACAGCCAGTGCAGATATTCCTCCCACTGCTTCTGCGGAAGCTTGGAGCACTGATGCACCGCATTGGAGGTGGTGTATCGATCGGCGATGATCACACCGCCCTGCTCATAAAAGCTGCCCCAGCTGGTTTTATAGCTGGCATAGCGGTCCACCGCGTAAAAGCTGGAAGCCGCGTAGGCGTTTACATCGTCCGGGTGCTGGCCGAACTGCCCCGCCAGATACATCTTGACCAGTGCGCTGGAATCGCTGGCATAATCCGGGAAGGTGATCTTCTGCACAGGTACACCCTGCGCGGCAAGATGCTCTGCCAGCAGCTTTGCCTGTGTGGCCTTGCCGCTGCCATCCAGCCCTTCCAGTACGATCAGTTTGCCTTTGCTCATACGACGGCACCTTCTTTAATGGCAGCATATTTTGCGCGCACCTCAGCGGTCTTGCCGCAGCACATCTTGCCCTCCGGGCAGGCACCGCACAGGCAGGCAGGGCCGGCCTTGGCAAAGATATGGGGTGCTACCGGGTACACCAGCGCGAACATCTTTTCAGCCAGTTCCCGGATCTCCCACTGGGCGCGGTTGCAGCAACGCAGCTGGAAGAAGTTCATCAGGCTGCGGGCGTTCATAGTGACCACCATTTTTGTCTCGCAGGCGTTGGGCAGCACAAAGCGGGCGTCCTCGTTGGCCTGTTTAGAAGCCTTGGCGCGAGCCTGCTTTTCCGGCATCCCCTCGGCCATCAGGCGGGCGGTGTGCCCCTCCTCCAGCTTATGAGCGAGGTCAAGATAGCGCTGGGCGTCCTCTTCCATGCTGGCAAGGAAAGCGGCTTTTGCTTCCGGGATGGCCTCGATCTCCGGGGGCGTCACATAGCGGAAATCATCCAGACGCACATAGCGCTGGCTCTGCACGCTGAAGGACGCAATGCGGTGCCGGGTGATCTGGGCAAGCAGGGTGCGGCTGACCCCCTCGATGCCAAAGGTGAAGCTGGCGTGCTCGATGGGGCTTGCGTGACCAAGGTCACTGAGCATGGTCAGAAATTTTGCAGTTTTTTCCTCGTCCAACCCGTCCAGAAGGTCGGTGATATGGGCGTCGGAGTAACAGAGCTTTGCGGCAGCCGCCACCACCTTTTCCGGTTCCGGGGTGTGGGCAATCAAACGAACAATCATCATAGGGTCATTCTTCCTCCGTAATCTTGGTCAGGGGCGCAAAATTGGCCATCGTTTTCTTGATGCCCACTTTTTCAAAGTTGATCTCTACGATCTGATCCCCGGCAGCGGGTTTTACCTTCAGTACCGTGCCGCGGCCGAACACCTTGTGCTCCACGATGTCGCCCGGTTCATAGTGCTTTGCGTCGAAAGCCACCGATTTTACGGCAGAATTTACTGTAAAGGCTGTTTGCTTTACAGTATTTTTCGTCGCATTTCCGCTGGAATATCCAGAACCAAATCCGCCGCTTCTGGTAGTCGGCTGAGTGGAGCTGTTGCCATAGTGACTGCCAAAACCGGAGGAAACGGTGCTTCTTCCGCCGTAAGAGGAGCCAAAGCCACGGCTTTCACCGGCGTTATATTCCCGGTTCAGGTAGCCGCTGCGGTTGCCCGAGCTGTAACCCGAGCCATAACCGCCGCCGTAGCTGCTGCGGCTGTAACCGGAGGGGCCGGAGTAGCCGGATGCCCCGCCGGGCACGGTATCGCTGTAACTGCTGCCCCAACCGCCCATGCGGGAACGCTGTTCCAGCACCGGGCTGCGGGTCTCCTCGATATATTCCGGCTCGATCTCCCGCAGAAAGCGGCTGGGCTCGTTGCGCTGGGTGCGGCCGTACAGCATCCGGGTGACGCTGTTGGAGATGTACAGCTCCTTTTTGGCGCGGGTGATACCGACGTAAGCCAGACGGCGCTCTTCTTCCAGATCTGCTTCGGAGTACTTGCTCATCTCGCTGGGGAAAACGCCCTCCTCCATGCCGATGAGGAACACATAAGGGAACTCCAGACCCTTGGCAGAGTGGATGGTCATCAGCACCACCTGATCGCTGCTCTCGTTGTAGCTGTCGATATCACTGATGAGGGCGATATCCTCCAGATAGCCTTCCAGTGTGGCTTCCTCGCCGTGCTGATCGCAGTAGTTTTTGACGTTGTTCACCAACTGACCCAAGTTCTGCAGACGGTCGGCGGCATCCTCGTGCCCCTTGGCGGCGTCTGCTTCCAGCATGGCCTTGTAACCGGTCAGCTCAATGACATCGGAAGCGAACTCATCCAGCGTGCGGGTGGCAAGGGAATCCTGCAGGCGCTGGTAGATCTGCCAGAACTTGAGCAGCGGCATGACCGCGCGGGAGAGCTTGGCGTACTGGTCGGCATGGCTGATGACATCCAGCATACTGACCCCCTGCTGCCCGGCAAGGTCTGCAATGACGTCAACGGTAGTGGCACCGATCTTGCGGGCGGGCTCGTTGATGATGCGGCGCAGCCGCACATCGTCCCGGGGGTTGGCCACGATGGACATATAGGAGTGGATGTCCTTGACCTCCTTGCGGTCGTTGAAGCGCTGCCCGCCCACGATCTTATGCGGGATGCCCGCGCGGGTGAAGTAGCTTTCGATGGGAGCCGACTGGGCGTTCATGCGGTAGAGGATGGCGTGGTCTGCCAGATGCCCGCCCGCCTTCAGGTGCTGACCAATGACGTCCGCGATATGGCTGGCTTCATCCTGCTCGTTCTCGGCGGTGTACACCTGCACCTTATCACCCTCGCCATTATCCGTCCACAGGGTCTTGCCCTTGCGCTCGGTGTTGTGCTGGATGACACAGTTGGCTGCGTTGAGGATGTTGGAGGTGGAGCGGTAGTTCTGCTCCAGACGGATGGTCTTGGTGCCGGGGTAGAGTTTTTCAAAGTTGAGGATATTTTCAATGGTAGCGCCGCGGAAGCGGTAGATGCTCTGGTCGTCATCGCCCACCACGCAGATGTTGCGCTCTGGCCCGGTGAGCAGGCTGACCAGACGGAACTGTGCCACGCTGGTGTCCTGATACTCGTCCACCAGCAGGTAGCGGTACTTGTCCTGGTAGAACTCCCGCACGTCCGGGTGTTCAGCCAGCAGCTGCACGGTCTGGTAGATCAAGTCGTCAAAATCGAACGCACCGGCCTCTTTCAGCTTTTTCTCGTAAGCTGCGTAGATGCGGGCGGTCTGGGTGCTCTTCACGTCTCTGGCGTGGTCTGCAAGGGCCTGCTCCGGGCTGACCAGCTGATCCTTCCAGCGGCTCATCTGGTTGATGGCGGCTTTGATGGGCAGGAATTTATCATCGATGCTCAGTTCTTTATACACCGTTTTCATCACGCGCTGGGCATCATCGGTGTCGTAGATGGTAAAGCTGCGGGGGTAGCCGATCTCCTCCGCCCAGCGGCGCAGGATGCGCACACAGGCCGAGTGGAAGGTGGAGGCGAACACTTCGTCCCCTTCCTCGCCGCCCAGCATCCGGCGCAGGCGCTCTTTCAGCTCCCCTGCCGCCTTGTTGGTAAAGGTAATGGCCATCACGTTCCAGCTGCGCACCGCGTTGCGGCGCAGCATCCCGTCCAGCCAGCTGGGGGCATCGGTACCGGTCATGATGGCGGTGCGCAGGGCTTTGACGTCCTCCTCGGTCACCGGGCGGGGCGTTTCTTTGGAGCCGTGCGCCGAGCCGAACCGGATGAGGTTTGCAATGCGGTTGACCAGCACGGTGGTCTTGCCGCTGCCGGCACCGGCAAGGATGAGCAGCGGGCCATCCGTGGTAAACACAGCCTGCCGCTGCATATCGTTCAGGCGGCCGAATTGCTTTTCAATGTAAGTATCACGCAGGGTGCAGAATTCCTGCCCGAGAGATGCTGCCATGGTTTCACCTGTTTCCTTCGCTGTTATTCATACCGTATAGTATAACACATTTCGAAAAGGTTGTACACCAAAACTGCATGGAGTTACAGCTGCTTTTCCAGCAGATAGCGGTCGTAGCCGCCGTACATCTCCCGGCGGCAGCGGATGACGAAGCCGCCGGCCTGTGCGTTGCGCAGGCTGTAGCTGTTATCCGGGCTGACGGTAGCGCCCAGATGGGTGATCTGCGGCGGCAGCAGCGGCAGGGCTGCTTCCAGCATGGCGCGCTGCAGGCCGTTGCCCCGCCAGTCCGGGTGCACTACCGCGCTGTCTGCGTTCGCCCAGTGCTGCCACTGGCTTTGCGGCACGCCCAGAAAGGCGGCGTAGTTTTCATCGCTCTGCCCGCACAGGCGCAGGATGAGGTACGCACCCAGCCGCCGTTGCTGCCATGCGCCGATACATATCCCGGTGCGCAGATAGCCGGTGATGTTTTCCAGTGTGTCCGGCACGAACTGCTCCGGGTGCGGCATGGCGGCGCGCACTTCGTTTTGCAGTGCGAACACCGCCGATGCCTCGGCGGGGGTGCAGCGCCGCAGGGTAACAGCCTGCCGGGCGGGCTTGCCGCATACTTTTTGCAGAAAATAGTCCATCTGTACTATGCCCTCCAAAATAAAATCGTACTTTTCAGCAGATTCCAGTATAAATGACGCTTTTCTAAATGTCAAATTATGCTATAATAGGAGAGAAGGGGCTGTGGAGGAATCCTCCCTGCCCGTTTGTATGAAGTTCGGGGCGGCTTGCCGCCCGGAAACGGAGGAACCATCCATGAAAGATCCCGCACTGGCATCGTCCAGCCGCTTGGGCGGCGCTGTGATCAGCGACCGCGTTGTTGCAAGCCTGCTGGAGGAGCTGTCCAACGGGCGCTATGCCCAAGCCGACCGTCTGCCCGCCGAGGTAGACCTTGCCACCGAGCTGGGGGTGAGCCGCACCGTCATCCGTGACGCGCTGAGCGAGATGGAGCGCGCCGGTTATGTGGAACGGGTGCGCGGCATTGGCACGGTGGTGAACCGCGCTGTGCTGGGGCTGCGCAGCCGCTTGGACCAGAAGCTGGAGTACTACCCTTTGATCCGCAGCTTTGGCAGCTACCCCCATGCCGACGGCATTCAGGTGATGCTTCTTCGTGCAGGCGAGGAGATGGCGCACGCGCTGGCGCTGGAAGTCGGTGACGAGGTGATCTGCATCAAAAAGCGTATCCTTGCCGATACGACCCCGGTGATCTATTCCATCGACTACCTGCCCCGCAGCCTGTTCGGCAACCGGGACTACACCCGCATCGACCTGACCGGCGACATCTTTGAGATCTTGGAGCAGGAGTGCCACCAGCAGATCTCTTCCAACGTGGCGCACCTGAAGGCCAGCTGCGGCGATGAAGCCATCCGCGCAGCCATGCGGCTTGCCCCGGGCGAGGCCATGCTGCTGCTGGACGAAGTATGTTTCAATCGTTTGTGCAAGCCGGTGATGCGCTCGCTGAGCTACTACACGAACTTTTTTGATTTTTCCATTTTACGCAAACTGCTTTAAACGGAGGTATCCTATCTATGCGTCATCTGATCGATCCTTTGGATCTCACCCAGCAGGAGATCACACAGCTGCTTGATCTTGCCGACCGTATCTGCGCCGACCCCGCCGCCTATCAGGAGGTGGCCAACCACAAAAAGCTGGCTACCTTGTTCTACGAGCCCTCCACCCGCACCCGGCTGTCCTTTGAAGCGGCCATGCTGAACTTAGGCGGCCATGTACTGGGCTTCCCCAGCGAGAACGTGTCCAGCGCCTCCAAGGGCGAGAGCGTAGCCGACACCATCCGGGTAGTGTCCTGCTATGCCGATATCGTTGCCATGCGCCACCCCAAGGAGGGCGCACCGCTGCGTGCCTCCCGCTACTCCCGCATTCCGGTGATCAACGCCGGTGACGGCGGCCACCAGCACCCCACCCAGACCCTGACCGACCTGATGACCATCCGCCGCCGCATGGACAGACTGGATGATCTGACCATCGGTCTGTGCGGTGATCTGAAGTTCGGCCGCACCGTCCACTCCCTGCTCAAGACCATGGCACGCTGCAAGAACGTCCGCTTTGTGCTGATCAGCCCGGAGGAACTGCGGGTGCCGGATTATATCATCAACGACGTGCTGGAGGCCAACGGCATCCCCTACAAGGAGACCCGCAGTCTGGAGGAATCCATGCCGGAGCTGGACATCCTGTATATGACCCGCGTGCAGAAGGAGCGCTTCTTCAACGAGGAGGACTATATCCGCCTGAAGAACAGCTATGTGCTGACCCGCGAAAAGATGGCACAGGCCAAGCCCACCATGGCGGTGCTGCACCCCCTGCCCCGTGTGAACGAGATTGCGCTGGATGTGGACGATGACCCCCGCGCCGCCTATTTTGAACAGGTGCAGAACGGCGTTTACGTCCGCATGGCACTGATCATGACCCTGCTGGGGCTTGCAGACCCCAAAGCACCGAAGGAGGAGAACTGATATGTTGAATATTGACGAGATTCAGAACGGTATTGTCATCGACCACATCAAGGCAGGCACTGCCGTTGGTCTGATGGATCTGCTGGGCATTGCGGGCAACCGTACTGCCAGCGTAGCGCTGATCCAGAACGCACGCAGCAAAAAGACCGCCAGCGGCCGCAAGGACATCATCAAGGTAGAGGGCGATGCTTCGTGGCTGAACCTGGATGTGCTGGCTTATCTGGACCCGAACATCAGCGTGACCATTATTGAGAACGGCAAGGCTGTCCGCAAGGAGCAGCCCAAGCCGCCCAAGCGTCTGGTGAACATCGTGCGGTGCAAGAACCCCCGCTGCATCTCCAGCATTGAAGAGGAGTGCGACCAGATCTTTGAGCTGAGTTCCAACGGCAAGTACCGCTGCATCTACTGCGAGCAGGAGCTGCAGGTAAAGCCGGAGTAACTGCATTTTTGCCCGAAGCAAACCGATTTCAAATGCGCTCCGCTTCGCTCTGCGCATAGTTCAAGGAATTGCATTTTAATTTTGCAGCTCAGCCAAGCCTGCGGGCTTGGCTGAGCTGCCTTTTTCACAGGAGGGACGCAAAGGAAAACGGCAGCTGCCGCGCTCGTTTCCTACGGAAACAGTCGCGCGGCGGGTAAATTCCCTACTAACCAGCAGAGAATTCCCCGAGCAAGCCGCCGCGCCAAAAAAGCATCCCATCATCGAAAGCTTTTTCATCCGTTGGCTTATAGAGTCAAAGTTTTTCTTTGAGGAAATCGGCAGAGCGCTGCGATGACTGAGAGGGTCGAGTATACAAAAAGGACTGCTATACTGGGCAAAACCCATGTACAGCAGTCCTTTTTTGCACAAAAGAGAGCTGACGGAACTCTTTGCAGCGCACGACACTCCGGCCTGCCTACGCCATTCCCATACAGCAAGCAGAGCCGGAATTGCGACGCATCGAGTAACTTTATCGACTGCAACCCCCAAAAGGCCCGCCGCAGAAAGTTCCGTCAGCAGAGGTCTGCGCATCTCTGCGCAACCCAAAAAGCAAAGGTAGACAGCCTGCTTACACGCACCGCAGGCCGTTTTCCATCCAGCAACAAAGCTCTTAAAAAGAAGGGTGTTACCCTCCCACCGCAACGTGACCATGTCCGCACGGAAGGCTTCCTTTACTGGCTTTAGTATAGCAGAGTTACGCTTGTGTTGCACAAAAACTGTCATATTCTGACGGTGCAGATGTCATGAATTGTCGGTGGGCACCGCACAGGTAAAGCGGAACCAATTGTCCCGGCAGCTCAGGGTATACTCCGCACCGTGACGCAGCAGAACGTCCCGCACGTTGGAAAGTCCCATGCCGTGGCCGGGCTCCTTGCGGGTGGTGCGGGGCAGCTGCCCATCCGGCGGCAGCTCCACGTCCCGCTGCACCCGGTTGCGCACCGAGAGAAGGTATTCCTCCCCCGTTTTGCGCACCCGCACATACACCTCCGGTGGGTACGCCTGCGCTGCGGCACAGATGGCGTTATCCAGCAGATTTGCCAGCACGGTGACCATATCCACTCCGCTTAAGGGGAAATTCCGCAAATCACAAAGGTCAAAATACACGCTTACGCCCTGCCGGGTGGCTTCCTCGTATTTGCGGGTCAGGATGGAATCCAGCAGCGGGTTGTGGGTATCCATAATGGTGGTGCTGGCCGCCACAGCCTTATCTACACCGGCAATATAGTTCTGTGCACCAGCCACATCTCCCTGTTCCAGCAAGGCACGCAGCGCACTGATGTGGTTGGTGAACTCATGGGTCAGACGGCGCTGGGCGGTGTAGGAATCCAGCAGAGCCGAGGCCCGCTGCTGCTCCAGCTCGGCCTGAAAATGCAGGCTGCGCCGCTGCATGACCTGATCATTGAACATCGCCACGATGCACAGATGCACCATGACAGCCACCGTAAGCCCCACTGTCATCCCCATTGTGGCCATGGTGGCCCTTTTGTTGTTATCTGTGAGCATGAGCAGGATGTTCAGCACCACGACCACACCCGGGAAAAAGCTCATGGTCAGCGCCTGCAAGGGCTCCAGCGCATTGCGCCTGCGCCACTTGCCTACCAAAAAGGCCACAGCTGCGCCCACCACCATATTTGCCACCGCTATGATGATCAGACAGTCTGCGCGTTGGATAACCTGCTGCAGCTCACACTTCAGGATCCACGATATGACATACCGCATACTGTTTTCGACCAACAGGCACATGGTACCGTTGATCAGGCAGGCGGTAAACTTTTGCCCCGGCGTGCCGCCAAACAGCATGACGGTGATGAATAGAAAAAGAAGTGTGAGCGCCACTGCCATCGGCGTAAAAAAGCCATAGTTGCGCACGACCGAAAGGGTCATCGTAAGCATGGTTATAACACCGGACCACACCAGAGGGTGCTTTACCTTGCCCTTGCCAAGGTAAGCATATTCCACCATGATAAAGCCGAGCCATTGGGTCAGGCAAACCCAGTGGCCGTACATATACCAGCGCCAGAATTCTTCATTCATCGCCGAACTGCCCCTTCCATTCCAGCCATGCGTTGCGGATAGCCGGAAAATCCTGTCGGCTTGCGTTCAGTTCTACCCCGCTGCGCAGCTCCACCTTATAGTTGCGGATGGAACGCACATATTGCAGATTGACCACATCGCTGCGCCCTACCTGCAAAAAACCGTTTTCGTACAGCATGGCGGGCAAATCGGCGATTTTGCCGTAAAAGGTGCAGATGGGCTGGTGCGGGATATCGCCGTAGACGTTGATCTGCCGCAGATCACTTTCCAGATAATAAATCTGGTCGAGAGGTATCTCGCTGGTGGTACGGTTGTGGCGCACCTCCAGCGTCTTTTTAGGGTCGGTCATGCCGGCAAAGATATCCTCCAGACAGCTGGGCGGCAATATCGCGCTTGAGCAGATAGCGATAGGCATTGACCGTGTAGCCCTGCGGGGCAAATTCCAGATACGCCGAGATGTACACCAGCACGATATCCGGGGCGACCTGCCGCAGCCTGCGCCCCAGCGCAATGCCATCGGTGGTTTTCAGGTCTACATCCAGAAACGCCAGCTGGTAGCGTTCCAGCTCCGGGGTAGCCAACAGCTGCTCGCCGCTGGTGCAGACAGTGCTCTGCACCTGGATCTCCCGTGCGCGGAACCATTCCGAGATATACTCGTCCATCTGCGCAGCAAAGACCGCATCATCGTCACAGACCAGAATGTGCATGGGGGTATTTCCTCCTTCTGAATACAAAAAAGCATATAGCAGTGTCCCCCGCAGGGAGAAGCACCCTATATGCTTTTATATTACACTTGTTCCGCCCGTTCGTCAATCAAAGGCAGAACGCACTTGTTAAAAAATTACGCAAGAAATTTGTCGTAAAGGCCAAACGCAAAGATGAACACCACGATGAGCGGCAGCACATAGGTCAGGTAGCCGCGCATCCAGTCCTGCACCTTGAGACCCTCGCCGGTGTTGACCTCTTTTTTGTAGTTCTGCCAGCCCCAGCCGTAGCGGGTGACGCAGAACAGCAGATATACCAAGCTGCCCAGCGGCAGGAACAGGTTGCTGACCAGAAAATCCTCCACATCCAGCACAGCGCCGCCGAACACCGCAAAGCCATCCCATGCCCACAGGTTATAGCCCAGCACACAGGGCATGGACAGCAGGATGATGAGCACAAGGTTCACCAGACTGGACTTTTTGCGGCTGCAACCGGTCAGTTCCATGCCGCAGCAGATGATATTTTCGAACACTGCCAGCACGGTGGACATGGCTGCAAAGGCCATGAACAAAAAGAACAGGCTGCCCCACAGCCGACCCATGGACATATTAGCAAAGATGTTGGGCAGGGTGATAAAGATCAGGCTGGGACCGCTGGTCTGGTCCACATGGTAGGTAAAGCAGGCCGGGAAAATGATCAGACCAGCGGTGATAGCTACGAAGGTATCCAGCACCACGATGCGGACAGACTCGCCCAGCAGGGAGTGCTCCTTGCCGATATAGCTGCCGAAGATGGACATGGCACCGATGCCAAGGCTGAGGGTGAAGAACGCCTGATTCATAGCGGAGACCAGCGTGTTGACCACGCCCACTTCCTGCATCCGGGTAAAGTCCGGCACAAGGAAGAAGGAAAGGCCTTCCTTTGCCCCGGGCATGAACAGGCTGTTGACAGCCAGCACCACCATAATGAGGAGCAGGGCGATCATCATGCCCTTAGTCACGCGCTCCAGACCACTTTGCAGCCCCTTAGCGCACACCAGAATGCCTACCACCACCACGAATACCATCCAGAAGGTCATGGTGGCGGGGCTGGCCAGCATTTCGGTAAACTTACCGGCCACCTGCTCGGCGTTCAGCCCTGCCAGCTTGCCGGCGGCAGTCATGTAGAAATAGTGCAGCATCCAGCCCGCTACGGTGGTGTAGAACATCATCAGCAAATAGCAGCCGATAAGGGTAAAGTAGCCGTGGATGTGCCACTTCTGCCCCGGCTTTTCCAGCGCCTGATACGCCCGCACCGGGCTTTTGCGGGAGGCGCGTCCCACGGCAAACTCCATGGTCATGATGGGCAGACCCAGAATGACCAGAAAAATCAGGTAGAACAGCACAAAAGCACCACCGCCACCCTGACCGGCAATATACGGGAACTTCCATACGTTGCCGATGCCGATGGCGCAGCCTGCGGAAAGCAAAATAAAGCCAAGACGGGATTTCAGAGTTTCTCGTTCCATGATCCGATAACTCCTTACTTCTGCTTCCGGGGTGCGTTTTTACCCACAGGGCCGCGGGGACGGCGCTCGGCAGCCTTGGACTGCTGGGCAGCACTGCGGGTCTGTGCACGGCCCTTGACGGCTGCGGCGCGCAGACCGTTCACCTCGGCCTTGGTCAGCTCGCGGTAGGTACCGGGCTTGAGCATACCCAGCTTCACCACGCCTTCTGCGTTGCGCTTCAGGCGCACCACCTCAAGACCAACGCTCTCGCACATCCGGCGGATCTCGCGGTTCTTGCCCTCTTTCAGGGTCATTTCCATCACGGTGCGGCCGGGCTCGTCGGTGACCACATTGATGGCACAGGGCATGGTCTTGGTGCCGTCATCCAGCACAACGCCGCTGCTCAGCTTGAGGATGGTGGCCTCGTCGGCGCGGGGCTGCACGGTAACGCGGTACAGCTTGGAGATGCCGCCGGACGGATGGGTGACAGCCTGCGCAAAGGCACCATCGTTGGTCATCAGCAGCAGACCCTCGCTGTCCTTATCCAATCGTCCCACCGGGTACAGACGGGCGGGGATGTCGCTGACCAAGTCCATCACGGTCTTGCGGCCCAGTTCATCGCTGGCGGTGGTCACATAGCCACGGGGCTTGTACAGCGCCAGATAATACAGCTGCTGGTTCTTCTGGATGTAGATGCGCTCGTCATCCACATGGAGCACGTCACGGTTGGGGTCCATTTTGTCGCCCACCTTTACCGGGTGGCCGTTCACCTTGACGCGGCCCTCAGCAATGATCTGCTCGGCGGCGCGGCGGGAGCACAGACCCTGCTCGGCCATGATCTTCTGAATACGTTCTTCTGCCATAATATTACTCCTTGTGCGCCTCACGGCGCTCAAAACGCGCACCGCTCCCCTGCTTTTGCAGGGCACGGTGCGCGGCTATATAAACCGCAGACCAAAAGGTCTGCGGCTGCGGCTTGATTTGTATAAAGGGTTACTCTGCCTTGGGCTCCTCTGCGGGTGCCTTATCGTCCTTTTTGACAAGAGCGGTGAGCTTTTCCACCAGCTCGGGCAGCATGGTCAGGGCGCGGTCGATGCTGTTGGAGCTATCCGACAGCTGGATGGTGCGCACGCAGCCATCCTTGATGACCAGAAATGCCACCGGCTGGATGTTGACACCGGCACCAGAGCCGCCGCCGAACAGATCCTTGTTGGCAGCGTTCTTTCCGTTAAAATCGGTGCCGCCGGAAGCGAAACCAAAGCTCACCTTGGACACCGGCAGGATGGTGATGCCATCCTCGGTGGTGATGGGCTTGCCGATAATGGTGTTGGAGTCCACCATCTGGTGGATCTTTTCCATCGTAACATTCATCAGGCCCTGAATAGGATGCTCTGCCATAAAACAACTCTCCTTTATTCATCCGTGCAGGCAACAGCCCGCCGGAAAGCATTCTGATATAGATTTAGTGTATCATCTTCAAATAAAAATGTCCAATACTTTTTTGCGCCAGAACTCATACAGCACCCGCACAGCGGCAATGACGATGAACAGCGCCTGCGCACTGACCCGGAAGGATACCCTATCCTGCACGGTGGGCTGGGCGCTGCCGAAATCCGGCAGAACGCGCAGCTGGTCAAATTCCAGAAAGAAGAAATGGTCCAGCACGCCAAGGGTCGGGTACAGCCACGCTTGCAGCTTGCCATAGCTGCGGGCAGCTACAGCGGGGTCGTCCCCGCGCACACCAAGGCAGACCGAGATCTTTGTAAAGCGGAGCGCGCCAAACACCGCCCGCAGCAGCGTACCCACGCCCCGCAGCATGGTGCAGACCACATCCAGCGTGATCTTTGCCTTTTGGCGGGGCGGCTTTTCAGCCTTGGGCTTTGCGGGTTGTGCGGCTTTTTTTTCAGCCTTTTTGCGCTTGCGCTCCGCACGCCATGCGCGGAATTTTGCTTTCAGTCTGCCGGTAAAGCCCTTGGGCTCCTCCGGCTGGGCGGGCGGTTCCGGCTTTGGGTATTGGAACACCGGAAAAGTGATGCCCAGTGCCCCGGCTTTTACGGTAAGGGTATCATTTTCCCAGCAGACATCCGCACAGAAGGGGCACAGCAGCAACAGCGCCGCCAGCACCAGAATGATCAGCAGCAGGATGCCCACCACCTTGAGGATGAACAGCAGACAAGCGCCCACTGCGGAAAGAACCATGCCCATGGGTCAGCCCTCACTTTCGGTCGGATCATCTGCCGGTGCGTCGCTGTGCACCGGCGGCAGGTCTGCCAGACTGGACAGACCGAACACACGCAAAAATGTATCGGTGGTGCGGAAACTGACCGGGCGACCCGGCAGATCCAGACGTCCGGCTTCTTCGATCAGCCCCTTTTCCAGCAGACCGGACACGCTGGAGGAGGAATCTACGCCGCGCACCTGCTCAATAAAAGCGCGGGACACCGGCTGGTTATAGGCGATGACGGTCAAAGTCTCCATGGCCGCAGGGCCAAGCGGTACGGCGCGGCGGCTGTCCAGCACGCGGCGCACACAGTCTGCCCACTGGGTCTTGGTGGCCAGCTGCCACCGGGTATTCAGATGCAGCAGACACAGGCCGCTGTCCTCCCGCTGGTAGCGGGTGTGCAGGGCTTCCAGCGCAGCATCCACGCTGGACTGGGGCAGCTGCACTGCCTGTGCCAGCTTATCGGCAGCTATGGGGTCGCCGCAGGCAAAAAGCATGGCCTCCACGGCGGCAAGGGTTTGTTTTTGGTTCATGGGTTCTCCTTATTGCGTTCCGGGCGGGTGCGGCGCATGGTCAGCGCTCCCCGGTCATCCAGCGCGATGCGTCCGCCGCGCACCAGTTCCAGCAGCGCCAGAAAGGTAGCTACGTTGGTGCTGCGGCTCTGGCTGCGGGAAAACAACTGCTCCATTTTTGCCACTGTGCCGCCCAGCATCCGGCGCAGGATGTACACCACCCGGCTGGTGACCGATACCATGGGCGCGGTGACCAGCGGCTCGAACTGCTGCTGGGTGGGCACACGGCGGGTTTTAGTGCGGCCTGCCAGTGCCTGCCAGTAGTCGGCCAGTATCTGCGGGGCGTGGTGCAGCGCGTAGGTGTTGTCCAACTCCATCTCCATGGGACGGCGCACGAATACCGGGGCAGCTTCCCCTTTTGCGCGCAGCAGAGCCGCCATGTGGCGGCACTGGTCGTACTCGATGAGCTGACCGGTGAGTTCCTGTTTCATGCGCTCGCCCTCTTCGCTGCGGGGCAGCAGCAGAAAGCTTTTCATCTCCACCAGATGCGCCGCCATCTCAATGAAGGCACTGGCAGTCTCGGGGTCGGGGTCGGCCTGCTCCACGGTGCGGGTGTACTGGTCGATGAGCTGCAAAATGGGGATGTTGTGCAGATCCATCTTATGCTTGGCCACCAGCGCCAGCAATAATTCCAGCGGGCCGTCAAAATCTTCTAAATGGAAGGTCAATTCCTCTGCCACTCAGATCACCGCCCCAAGGCTGCTGGCGTAAACGGCGTAGGCGATTTTATCGATATACCCGGTGCCCGCACCCAAAAGCGACCACACCACGTTGTTCAGGTAGTACAGCGGCACATCCAGAAAGCCGCCCCAAACCGCCGCCAGCATAACGATCATGATATATTTTTCGTACCGCATCAGGCCAAAATAGATGCGCTGCGGCAGCACCACCAGCAAAATGCGGCTGCCGTCCAGCGGCGGCACGGGGATCAGGTTGAACACCGCAAGGCTCACGTTCATCAGCACCAGATACCGCAAAAACATGGCAATATAGATGGTGGCATTATTGACCGGTGCCCAGTAGTACATCACCTTCCATGCCACCATGCCAAGGTAAGCCAGCACAAGGTTTGCCACAGGGCCTGCCAGCGCCGTAAGCGCCATGCCCCACTTGGGGTTTTTGAAGTTGCGGGGATTGGTGGACACAGGCTTTGCCCAGCCCACGCCCGCAAACACCATGCATAAGGTACCCAGCAGGTCAAAGTGGGCAAAGGGATTCAGCGAAAGACGCCCCTCGCGTTTGGCGGTGGCATCGCCCAGCAGCCATGCTGCCAGCGCATGGCCGGCCTCGTGGAACGGGATGGCCACCAGCGCCACCAGTGCGCGGATGATATAATAGGTTGCCTGTGCGGTCATGTAAATCTCCTGTCAAAATGAATTTCTTCCTTTATAATACTATTTTTTTGCGCCCTGCACAAGCCCCACTGCGCCGGGAATACAAAAAGCTGCAGGAAATTTAAAAAAAGGCTTGCTTTTTCTCTGCATCTCTGGTAAAATAGTCAAGCTGATTATTTTGATTCCATACTTCACTGTAGGAGGTGCAATTACCATGGCTAAGTGTGAATGCTGCGGCAAGGGTGTTACCTTCGGTATCAAGGTCTCTCACTCTCATCGCCGTTCCAACCGTACCTGGAAGCCGAATGTCCGTCGTGTCAAGGCGGTCGTGGAGGGCTCTCCCAAGTATGTCTACGCATGCTCCCGTTGCCTGCGCGCTGGCAAAGTTACCCGCGCTGTCTAATTTGGTGTATGTGGCCGGTCACTTTGTCGAGTGGCCGGCTTTTTTATTTGCCGCAAGGAGTGGAATAAAATGTCTTTGCCTGTTGATCCCATCATGCTGCTGAGCGTGGTGAACCTGAAACTGCGGGATCAGTATAAAGATCTCGATGCGCTGTGCGAGGATCTGGAGGCCGACAAGGCCGGTCTGTGCGCAAAGCTGCACGCTGTGGGCTACGATTACGACCCGCAGCGCAACCAGTTTATCTGATTATAGCTTCCAAATCCGGCACCGGTGCGCAGCGACTGTGCCCGGGCCGGTGAATGATAAAATAAGGAGTGCTTGATTTATGATCCAGGGTACCTATTACAAAGAGTGGAGCACGGTTCTTGGCCGTGAGATGGAGTTTAAGGTGTACGGCCATGCCGGTGTGCCGGTGCTGGCACTGCCCGCCCGCGGCGGCCGTTTTTACGACTGGGAGAACAACGGGATGCCCGATGCCATTGCCCAGCTGCTGAACGAGGGCAAGGTGCAGCTGTTCTGCGCGGATGCCGTGGACGGCGAGGGTCTTTTGAATGGCGATCTGCCCCAGCGCCGCCGCGCCGAGCTGCAGGAAAAGTATTTTGTCTACCTGACTGCAGAACTGGCCCCCCGCATTTTGACCCTGAACAACGCCAAAAAGGGCACCCGGATCTGGACTGCCGGTGTGGACTTGGGCGCTTACCACGCCGTCCACTGCCGTCTGCGCCGTCCCACCCTGTTTGCAGGTGCTGTGGGCATGGGCGGTATCTACGACCTGACCCGCTTCTGGGGCACCGACAGCGACGACATGGTGCTGCGCTGCTCTCCCCTTGCCTATCTGCAGGAAAGCGGCATTGCCAACAAGCTGGCATTGACCAAGGCAGAAGAGAACTGCCTGATCCTCTGTGCCGGTCAGGGTGCCTACGAGGGCGACGCACTGGACGATACGCAGACACTGGCCGACCTGCTGAAGGATCAGGGAATGCCCGCACATCTGGAGGTCTGGGGCGGTGACGTCTCCCACGACTGGTACTGGTGGGGCAAGATGTGGAGTCTGTTCGCACCGCGCATTCTGGAAGTAAAGTAAGAATTTTAACGAGGGAAAGCCTGCGGGGCTTCCCTCGTTTTCTTATGTGCAGCGGAATTTTACTTTTAAATTTATGGTTCAGAAACACCTGCGGCGTTTCTGAACCATTTTTTGTTTGCAGCACCATTTATATTTCATTTCCTACTTGAATTGTCGGATATTATGTGCTATACTGCTGTTGCAAGCAAAATATACCCCATGGGGGTTTATGAAGGGAGCGATTCCGAGATGGAAGAGAACCAAAAGCACTGTTGTTGCTGCGATAATGCGCCGGAAGCGGACGCTGCGGCAGATACGGCTGTCCCCTGCTGCTGCCGCCACAAAGAGCGCAGCCCGGAGGAATACAAGGCCCTGCTCAACCGGCTGAACCGCATTGAAGGGCAGGTGCGCGGCATCCGCGGGATGCTGGAAAAGGAAGCCTACTGTGTAGATATTCTGGTACAGGTGGCTGCAGCCAATGCGGCGCTGAACAGCTTTTCCCGGGAATTGCTGGCGCAGCACATCGGCAGCTGTGTGGCGGACGACCTGCGTGCCGGCAGCGACGAAAAGCTGGAAGAACTGCTCCGGCTGCTGCCCAAGCTGATGAAATGACCGCCCGCCGGGCAAACTGACCACAAGGAGAAATAGCAATGGAACAATTCAACGTTACCGGCATGAGCTGCGCGGCCTGCTCTGCCCGGGTAGAAAAGGCCGTAAAGAGCGTGCCGGGCGTCACCGGCTGTTCGGTAAGCCTGCTGACAAACTCCATGGGCGTGGAGGGCACCGCAGAAGATGCCGCCATTATCCGCGCCGTAGAGCAGGCAGGTTACGGTGCAAGCCCCAAAAAGGCCGCCGCAGCCGCCAGCACCAGCGCAGAGCTGGACGCGCTGGCTGACCACGAAACGCCCAAGCTGAAACGGCGGCTTATCGCCTCGCTGGGCTTTTTGCTGGTGCTGATGTACTTTTCCATGGGACACATGATGTGGGGCTGGCCGCTGCCCCGCTGGTTTGACGGCAACCACATCGCCATGGGGCTGGTACAGCTGCTGCTGGCAGGCATCGTGATGGTGATCAACCAGAAGTTTTTCATCAACGGCTTCAAAGGGCTGGTGCACCGCTCCCCCAACATGGATACACTGGTGGCTATGGGCTCGATGGCAAGCTTTGTGTGGAGTACCTACGCCCTGTTTGCCATGACCGATGCGCAGCTGCACGGCAACGAAGAACTGGTCATGCACTACATGATGGAGTTCTATTTTGAGTCTGCCGCCATGATTTTGACCCTTATCACGGTAGGCAAAATGCTGGAAGCACGCTCTAAGGGTAAGACCACCGATGCACTCAAGAGCCTGATGAAGCTTGCCCCCAAAACTGCCACCCTGCTGCGGGACGGCGCAGAGGTGACTGTGCCCATTGAGCAGGTGCAGAAGGAGGACATCTTTGTGGTGCGCCCGGGCGAGAACATCCCGGTGGACGGCATTGTGTTGGAGGGCAGCAGCGCCGTAAATGAGAGCGCTCTGACCGGCGAGAGCATCCCGGTGGACAAGGCCGCGGGCGATAAGGTAAGCGCCGCCACCACCAACCAGTCCGGCTATTTGCAGTGCCGTGCTACCCGCGTGGGCGAGGACACCACGCTGGCGCAGATCATCCGCATGGTCAGCGATGCCGCCGCCACCAAAGCCCCCATTGCAAAAATCGCAGATACCGTATCCGGCTTTTTCGTGCCTGCGGTCATCAGCATTGCGGTGGTCACTACTCTTGTTTGGCTGCTGCTGGGGCGGGATGTGGGCTACGCGCTGGCGCGGGGCATCTCGGTGCTGGTCATCAGCTGCCCCTGTGCGCTGGGTCTGGCAACGCCGGTGGCTATTATGGTGGGCAACGGCCTTGGTGCGAAGAACGGCATCCTGTTCAAGACCGCTGCAGCGCTGGAAGAAGCTGGCCGTACCCGCATCGTAGCGCTGGACAAGACCGGCACTATCACCTGCGGCGAGCCCACTGTCACCGACCTTCTGCCCGCTGCGGACGTGACCGAAACCGAGCTGCTCACGCTGGCTGCCGCGCTGGAGGGCCGCAGCGAGCACCCGCTGGCGCGGGCAGTGCTGGCCTATGCGGAGGAAAAGCAGCTGGAGCTGCCCTCTGTTACCGATTTTACCGCCCTGCCGGGCAACGGCCTTACCGCCAAGCTGGAGGGCAAGGAGATCTTTGGCGGCAATGCTGCCTTTATCGGTGCAAAGGTCGCTATCCCTGCTGCGCTGCAAACGCAGGCTGCTGCGCTGGCTGCACAGGGTAAAACTCCCCTCTTCTTTGGCGGCGCTCACCGTCTGCTGGGCGTTATCGCGGTTGCAGATACCATCAAGGAGGACAGCCCGCAGGCCATCCGGGAGCTGCGGAATATGGGCATCCGGGTGGTGATGCTGACCGGTGACAACCAGCGCACCGCCGAAGCCATTGGCCGGCAGGCCGGTGTGGACGAGGTGATTGCCGGGGTGCTGCCGGAGGGCAAAGAGGCTGTTATCCGGCAGCTGCAAAAGTACGGCAAGGTAGCCATGGTAGGCGACGGCATCAACGACGCCCCTGCCCTGACCCGCGCCGACACCGGCATTGCCATCGGTGCAGGCACGGACGTAGCCATTGACGCTGCGGACGTAGTGCTGATGAACTCCAAGCTGTCGGACGTGCCCGCCGCCATCCGGCTGAGCCGCGCTTCCCTGCGCAACATTCACGAAAACCTGTTCTGGGCGTTTATCTACAACATCATCGGTATCCCGCTGGCAGCCGGTGTGTTCATTCCCTTGGGGCTGACGCTGAACCCCATGTTCGGCGCAGCTGCCATGAGCCTTTCCAGCTTCTGCGTAGTGAGCAACGCCTTGCGGCTGAACCTGTTTGACCTGCACAGCGCAAAGCGTGACCACCCGCCCAAACACGTCCCTGCCCTGCCCGCTGCCCTTGTGCAGCCCGCAGCGGAGGAAGATACAACTGCATCTAATCAAAAGGAGGAGACCGCTATGAAAAAGACCCTGACCGTAGAAGGCATGATGTGCCCCCACTGTGAAGCCCGCGTCAAGAAGGCGCTGGAGGCTCTGCCGCAGGTGGACAAGGCTGTTGTCAGCCACGAAGCCGGTACTGCTATCGTTACCCTAAACGCTGAAGTGGACGATGAGGTGCTGAAGAAGGCCGTGGAAGCACAGGATTATCCTGTTACCGGCATTCAGTAAGGCGAAAATGCAAAAGGCAGCTGCGTGGATTTCTGCGCAGCTGCCTTTTTTGTAGCAGGACGATTCTGAATGCGCGCCGCGTTCGCTTTGCGCATCTTTAGAGGAAAAAATATTTTATATTTGCAAGCGGGAGGGCGTTACCGGAAATGGCATCTTTACAGATAACAGTCAAATAGTCTGCCCACATCGAGAATTATATTTATAGCCGATTTTTCTAGGCCACAAGCCAACTTTCAGACTTTTTGTGGGCAAATTCAAAAAAAGAGGTAAAAAGCGGCCAAATCAGCGGGGTTTGCCCACAATTTGCCCACAATACAAAAAAATCTGTTCTCAACCGATAAAAACAGTTAAGAACAGATTTGAACATTTATTCTGTAAACAGCTTAATTTATTGCGTTATGTAGGGGGAAATCTGCGGAGTTTCTGCGCCGCTTTTTAAGCCTGAAACGTCAAAAAAGCCCGCTGCAAGGCGGAATGTCCTTGCAGCGGGCAGCATAGATAACTGGGGAACCCTTATCAGACTTCGGTGTTGAAGTAGCGCTTCAGCAGGCCCTCGAAGCCGCGGCCGTGACGGGCCTCATCCTTTGCCATCTCGTGGACGGTGTCGTGGATGGCATCCAGATTCAGCGCCTTAGCCTTCTTGGCCAGATCCATCTTGCCGGCGCAGGCACCGCACTCGGCCTCGGCACGCATCATCAGGTTCTTCTTGGTGCTGTCGGTCACGACCTCGCCCAGCAGCTCTGCAAAGCGGGATGCGTGGTCAGCTTCCTCGTAAGCATAGCGCTTGTAGGCTTCGGCGATCTCGGGGTAGCCCTCACGCTCTGCCACGCGAGCCATAGCCAGATACATACCGACCTCGCTGCACTCGCCCTCGAAGTTAGCGCGCAGACCATCAACGATCTCCTGCGGCACGCCCTCTGCCTTGCCGATGCCAACAACGTGCTCGGTAACATAGGTGTTGCCGGTCTTCTCCACAAAAGCGGAAGCGGGAGCCTTGCAAACGGGGCACTGAGCGGGGATCTCACCCTCAGCGATATAACCACAAACGGTGCAAACGTATTTCTTCATAAGAATTTACCTCCATTCGATCTGTTAAAAATGATACAGGACGGAAACCACCCGCCTGTTGTTTCTATGCGGGGCAGCCGCGCTGCCGGGTATAGAAAGAGCCATGGAAAGGAGCTTTGTGCTTTGTGCACTTCCCTTTCCATGGCTCTATTATAGCGAATAATTCCTAGTTAGTCAAGTATATTTTTAAGAATTATTCCTACTTATTAAAATCTGGCAGAATGTCCAAATTCCACTGCAGAAAACTGGGTGCATTACCGGAATCAGACCTGCAGGTTGCCGCTGGTAGCAGCATCGGAGCCGGCGGCAGCGTCAAATTCGTAGTCGTTGCCGGGCAGGATGGCGTTGAGCAGGATGCCTGCAATCGCAGCCACAGCCAGACCGGACAGGTTGATGGTGACGCTGCCAACGGTAAAGCCAACGCCGCCCACAGAGTTGAAGCCCAGTGCGCACACCAGAATGACGGCGGCAACGATCAGGTTGCGGCTGTTGGTGAAGTCCACGCGGTTCTCCACCACGTTGCGCACACCGATGGCAGAGATCATGCCGTACAGCACAAAGCTGATACCGCCGATGATGCCGGTGGGGATGGTGTTGATGACAGCCTCAAATTTGGGGCTGAAGCTCAGGATGATGGCCAGCACAGCGGCAATACGGATGACCAGCGGGTCGTAGATCTTGCTCAGTGCCAGCACGCCGGTGTTCTCGCCGTAGGTGGTGTTGGCGGGGCCGCCCAGCAGACCAGCCATGGTAGTGGCCAGACCATCGCCCATCAGGGTGCGGTTCAGGCCGGGGTCATTGATATAGTTGTGGCCGACGGTGGCGCTGATGGCGGCAATATCGCCAACGTGTTCCATCATGGTAGCCAGTGCAATGGGGATGATGGTGAACAGCGCACTGATGAACTCCGGGCTGCCGTCAATGGCGAACAGACCCATAGCCTCCTTGTGCAGGGGGATGCCCAGCCAAGCGGCTTCGGAGATCTTCTGGAAGTCCACTGCGCCGGTGACCAGTGCCACCGCGTAGGAGACCAGCACGCCGATGAGGATGGGCAGGATCTTGACC
>OHJT01000169.1_pt1 | contig 58195 bp, 34 predicted proteins | sample 1568651 | NCBI WGS metagenome assembly OHJT01 (sample SAMEA3879608, study PRJEB24766) | human gut metagenome | biome: human-associated habitat; feature: feces | place: USA | collected 1985/1987 | reverse complement strand
TTCTATTTTTTATTTTACCTATTGTTCTATTTTTAATTCATTAGAACCGTTTACATTGATATTTATTTTGGATAGTGTTAAACGAACGGAGAATGTCATACCATCTTCCATGTCGGTCATCCAGCAATCTTCATCCAATGTGTAGGTGTAGATTTTGGTTTCAGGATTCCAATTTGCCGTATCTAACCTTTTGTTTCTATCAATGTAAGCTCCAATATATGGAGAATTGGTAGTTACAATGTAACTGTCTCCGTCATTGATTTCATCCACATAAAATTGAAGATAGTAGTTTCCGTTTACATCTTTTTGCATTGGGTTGGAATTTACAAATTCATAATTGAAGTAGCTGAAATCACAGATTTTTTGGCGGAATCCATAGTTCCATCTGGTTATCCATAGTTCATAATCCCTCGATTGGAATTTCTCTTTTGTGAAGACGATGCTTTCATAATCGTTTCCTTCTCTATAAGTGGAAGCAATTTTTTCAATGACCTTTTGGGTCGATTTATCAATAAATTCAAGAGAGTCGATGGCTGCACCGCTTGCTTGATCCCATCCCTCTGCCTTTATTTTCAGAACACCACCTTTGGCCTGTGTTACATCAGCTTCTATGTTTTTGAGTATCATGAAGTTAAATTGATCTATTATTTGATAGTTGTTGTTCCTGACTAATAACAAATCGTACTTACCCACTTTCCATGTATCAGAAAAACCTAATCCGACCAAGATCGTATCGTTGTATGAAACACGACTATAATACCCCTCTTCATTTCCTTTGACGCCAGCATATTTATATCCCCAGTCTACATATGTGTATTCGCCTGAATCTTGATTTCTGGCAATGAATTCATCTGTTCCCATAACTCCTTCGACTTTACAGAATTCAAGTGCTATATTCCTTTGAAGGGTGATGTCATACGAACCTTTATAATTCTCGGTCGGATTATAATCTATAATACTCTCGACTTGCTTCATGGTTCCGCTATTATCTTCATCATTCTCACAACTGGTGAGGAATAAAATGATCGGGCTTAACAGAATAAATAATTTTAGGTAATTCATATATATCTTTTAATAATGTAAATAGAAAAGGAGAGTGTGCAAAGCGCAGTTGGTCTGCACACTCTCTTTCGTGAATTAACGTTCTTTTATTACCTTAAAAGATTGAACGCATTTATCATTTTGCATTACAACTACATAATACATGCCTTGTGGAGCATCGAATGATAGTTGACAAACTTCTCCGGCTGCAGCGTTATAGTTAGATGCGGAGATTTGTTTACCTTGTATATCGAATACAAGAACGTTGTATATACCTGCATCTGCAAATAATATATTCGCTTGTTCTTTGAATGGATTCGGATAGATTAAGTAATTATTGGCTTTATTATCTTCTTCTATACCGACTCCTTTCTTTACTACAATGTAATCTGTGATCGTTTTTGTTGCACTACCCCAAGAGTTAGTTAATGTTAGTGTCACCGGATATTGACCGTCTGTGGCATATGTTGCAGTAGCCTTGTTATCTCCTTCTTGTGAGAAGTTGGCTCCATCAAGTATCCATTTAGCCGATTCGAACTTAATAGGGCGGCTACCTGTAATGTAAGGTACGCCTAAAGCAGGAGTTAATTGATTTTGCGGCACGTCAACATTTTTCTTGTTTTCTGTCGTACCGATCGTCATATATGCTCCAGGTACAGCTACACTGTTGTTTCCTTCATTTGGGAAATAGATATTTCCATCTTCGTCAGTAACAGTACTTTCGAAAGTAAAATACCCATCCAGTCCGGTAGGAGGAATTAAATAGCCGCTCATTGATTCTTTTATTTCGGCTTCGGTTAGTGCTTTGCTCCAAATTTGTACTTCATCTACCCAACCGGTGAAACTGGCCAGATTGGTCATACTGCCGCCTACATAGAATTTGGCACCTTTCCAGTCTTTGGGACCTGTTCCTCTTGATTGTACGTCGATAATTTTCTTCCCGTTTAAATAAAGTTTTACATTTCTTCCGGCTTTCACTACACAAACATGATACCATGTATTGGGTGACAGTGTATAGCCATTTGACATACCGTCTACTTCGGCGTTGTGTTCGTAGTTGGATGTTCCAGCAGGTGGAGCATCGACGGATACAGACAATTCATCTTCACCGTTTTTGTATTTGTTGTCAGAGTAATTGGCAGGGCGTATAGCGGTCCACATTTCTCCCCAAACAGACTCTGTCCAAGTGCCAGAATAATTACGGTTAACCTTGGTCATCAATAATGTTCCCAAGGAAGCGTGTTCAAATTTTTCTACTTTAAACCATAGCGCGAAGGAAGTATTTGTATATTCTGACATGACTTTGCTATCAACAGTTAATTGATAAGGTTCCTTCATATACAAAGATTGAGATACGGAACAGTCACGTTCTCTGCCATTTTGCAGATAAGTGTCACCTTTGGCAATATCAGCACTAAGATTCACCTTTTCTTCCGTAAGTACTTCTGTTTTATCTGCTGCGATGTTAGTGATCATTGGTAAGCGCCCGGTTGCTTCGGGGGTTACCAGAAGTAATGCCCTGTTTATAACAACAGTATCTTTCAACACGCCGTTTATATTCATCTTGGTAGCTACTTTCACGTCGTAAGTTCCAATAGAAGGCAGTGAAGTTGTTAATTTCAATACATTTTCTTTGCTGTCTATCACGTCTCCTGTCAAAGCATTCAAAATTTCGATATTTGCTGTCGGGTGGTTAGGATCTTCAAAACCAATTGTGACTTCTTCGTTCGGTTTGATAATGTCTTTGTCAATTGTAAGTGTTTCAATTGTAGACAGGTCACTTTCTATTTCATCGGACCAAACGATTGGGGAAACTGTTTTTCCATCTAATCCTACAGAACGGACTCCAATCTGGAATTTCTGATCGACACCATTCAACGGAGCATCCACTACGTAAGCAGCCCACGAAGTGGTGGCAGTTACCAATGTTTCTTTCTCACCTTGTTTTACATACACTTCGTAATACCAAGAATTTACTTCTTCATTATAAATCGGACAATCTTTATATTCTTCTTTCCGAGTACCGCTAAATGGCACATCGAAGATTACTTTAAAGTCTGCACGATTATACACGCGTTTCATAACGTTGGTATAAGTGATGACTGGAGTAACTGGAGTCTTCTTAAATAATTTAGGTATAAATGACATTTCTCCTAATAATACTGCATAGTCTTTATCTGTTCCTTCGATTGCTAAACCAATACATCCGATCACATCTCCTACTTTTAAATTCAATTCAGATGCTTTGATCTTTACTGCATTCCATTTACCTTGTACGATACCATCGGTAGGCAAGGTGTGATAGGTGAAAGCACTTTCTGCTCCGAGTTTTGAAACTTTTAGTTTCATTTTCGGATCCGTACCGTTCAGCATTTTAAATACAATTGTGAATTCATCGGCTGTGCTGGCTATATTAAATTTGGTGCTGAACAAGCGGATATCAGATTTGGAGGTAGCTCCGTGTATTTTTAAGCATGAACCGCCGAACCAAGCATCATCAAATGTAAAGTCACAATTGATGGGATCTGATGGTATTGTTACTCCATCTCCGTTGTCGATCCACCAACGCCATGTCGGTAATAAATCCTGTAATCCGATGTTGTACCATTTATGATCGAATGTAACGGTTCCTTCTTTGCTGAAAGAATAACCATTACCCAAGTTAAAACGTGTAACAAAAGGGAGTTCTGTTAGCGTACTTTCTTCGATTACAGCTTTTGAATAACCATGCCATTTGGTCAAATCAGAGTAAGAAGAGGTAATCACGTCATCTGTTACATCTGGAGTGCGAAGCACATTTCTGGAACCACCGGTAAATAGGAGTTCCTGTTTCTTTTGATATTCATTTTGAACACTAAGATCAGAATTGCCACCTTCTGTTGAACCTGCATATAATTGACTACGGTCATGTCCACCCCATACTACGATAGATACCGGCTGTTTCATCAGTGCTGTCCATCCGGCATTTCCGTATTTACCATATCCTCGTCCTTGCTGGTCGAAACCGGCATATACATCGTATGTACTACGGCCGAGAGACTTAGCAGCGTCTACAGATTTCTGTAAACCGCTTTCAGTCCAGTTGTAGTTTAAGAAAAATACGTCAGTAACAGGGTAACCATTTTTATGGAACCATTTGTCGTTAGCACCTATTTCCAATTTAGAACCATTATCACTCAAACCGCCGGAATTGGAAACGAAAGCATACCATTCTACATGGAATGGGTGATTCATCTCTTCGGCTACTTTATGACATTCGGCCAAGAAAGAAGAAAAATCTTCGTTCAATTGTGTCGACCAGTAACCTTCGGGATTTAAACCGATACCGTCAATACCGTAATATCTTAAAAATTGGATTAATTTGCGGGCATACTTGAAAGTTCCGTCTTCATTTTTAGCAGCCAATTGTGCTAACATTTTGCCGGCATCACTGGTGGCGCTGACTTGAGATGCCCAGTCGATAAAGTAAAGACATCCGGTGCGGACACCATTTTTATGAGCCACATCGTTGAAAGTTCCGGGAACGCGGAACCAACTGTTGGACCAGTTTGCATGAATATTGATGTATTGCCACATGTTGAAGTTGTCACCATCAAAATTGTAACGTGGCATTGGACCCCATTTTTTAGTCATTTCACCAATCGGAGAACACCAGCAGAGATTTTTATTGTTTTCTTCGTTCAGATTCTTATTGGCCTGCGTATTCGAGTTAATGAAACGCGTTTTTAGTGGTACGCGGGAAATGAAGAAATTTTCATCCTGATAATTTGGATCGTTACTGAAATTATCACCCGGTTGCCATTTATCCAATGCAGATACGATATCTGTTCTTTCCGTTATACCAAAGTCCACGTACATTTCGTGCGTTGGTACACTTTGCCCCATTGCACTCATCGATGCTAATAAAGCTGCTGAAAATAAAAGTTGTTTTAGTTTCATAATACTAATTTTAAGTAAATATTAATCAAGTGTCTTTTTTTCTGCAATATCCCACCATAGCCGGGTTCCTTGGGTGTCATCTTTAGCCGCTCCGGTTGTTTCTTCATTTAAAGCGGATTTGGCCGTTAATGCCACCTCGTTGGCCACCTCAAGACTGGCGGTATTGTAAGGTATGCGACGTATGGTTACCCCTTCTGTGAGAATTTCACCGGTAATCCAATTAAAGCGTGGTTCTTCCAATGAACCATCTGAATTTCCATAAGCAAAAGGACAGTAAGGTAAGAGCTTTGGATATCCTGTGCGGCGGTAATCAGTCCAGGATACGCATGATTGTGGGAACATAGCGATCCATTTTTGTGTAATAATTTTTTGTAATTTTTGTTCTTTCGAATCATTGATGTAAGGATTCGTATCTGCATTCTGGGGCTTGTCGTAGCTATTGTTAAGCATATAGTAGCCTCCCCATAACGGAAGATTGTTGTCACTGTCCAGAAAATCCCGATAGGTAGCTTCCTCTACTATTTGCTGGGATACTCCTAAATTACCCATACCTTTCCAGTCCATATATTCATTATAAGCTGCTGTCGAAAAAGAGTGTTTGGTGAAAAATTCTTTAATACCAGCGTTATAAAAATCTTCGGCTGTTCCACCTACATTCCATCCACGTAAACTGGCTTCAGCCAATAGGAATAGTGCTTCCTCTACTTTGAAGAACGCTAACTTTTCACCAGCAAAGTTCAAGTTAAACTTTGAATAATATTGGTAAGTTTGTGTAGTGAGGGCAGCGGTCGATAGTTCCATTCCGGAGCGGATACTTAAGAACTTTTCTTCTTTTTTTATTGTAGCTTGATTCCGGTTTGTAATAGCTCCTTCATTTTTTGCGAACCAGAATTCTAAAATAGGATGTTGCGTACGAATCAGATAGTTATGATACGAAGCATTTAAACGAGAATCGACCCAGCTATTTGCAATTTTGTAAAGGGGATGATAACCTACCTCTGTTCCGGTTCCGCAAAGTAATCCGATTGTTTTGTCTCCGGCCTGCAACACTCCACGTTGAACGGCTTCTTCTCCCAATTGCTGTACTGTTTTCTCTTCTCCGTTGATATTACATGTGTATCCTTCCACGTCAACAGCCGTCATTGCCATGCGTAGAATTAATGAGTTGGCATATTTTCTCCACATTTTTACAATGTTGGCGGCTGTGCCCTGTTCCGTTAACATATCTGTACCCTTAATAAGATCATCGGTGTTCTCAATCGGTTGTTTCTCGTATTCCATTAATATGGAATCGGCTTTAATCAGGTCCTGAAACAATTGGGTGTATACTACGCTTTGTTTTTCATACGTTAGCGGACGCTCTTCCTTCAATACTTTATAATCCGATAATGGCATTGGACCGTGTACGTTGGTGTATTGTAAAGCGACATCCGAGAACAGGATGGAAGCAAATGCGCCGAGAGGGGCTATCTGTAATGTGTCGGCAGAGCGCATAACCGGTACCGTTTGTTGAGCTACCCATTGAAGATTGGCATCGGGACCACTGGCGAAATCACTGTAAAAGGCCAGACTTGATGTTAGACGTCCATCAAAACTATGTGGTGATGACATATATCCCACAGGATCGTCTCCTATGAACGAATACTGATATTGATATTTATGCTCTCTGGAGTCAATGACTCGGAGTTGTGCTGTCCGTAGGAAGCCCACTGCAATGTCGGGGCTGGTCAGGAATCCTTCATCTGATCCTGTACCGTCATCGGGTTTGATACTGTTCACATCGCCTTCAAATTCTAATGCGGATTCATAACACGAGCCCAGAGCAACGGACAAAGAAAGAATAGCGCCTACTAAAAAAATATTTTTAATTTTCATTGCTGTATACAATTAAAATGTTGCTTTAAGATTCAAACCAAAACTGCGAGTAGTAGGTAAAGAGAATGCTTCAATACCTCCATAACTGTTGGCTGTAGAGACCGATACATCCGGATCTACGGGAGATTTCTTTAACAGAAAGAATAAGTTTCGGGCTACAAACGATGCGCTTAAATGATTTCCGGTTCCGAAAACATTGCGGAAAGTATAACCGATGGATGCTTCGCGTAAGCGGAAATTGGTTGCCGAATATGTATATTCACTCAACGCCGGTTGTCCTAACCCTGTTTTTTTGTAATATCCTTCGACAGAGGTGACTTCACCGTCCGGCATAACTATTCCAGGTACGGGTAACATTACATCTACACCGCCTACTGCTGATCTCTGCTGGTAGGTTATACCTTTTAAACGTGCTTCTCCACTTCGTTCTGACAGACCGTATGCATCAAGTAGCGCTTCTGTATAGGATATAACATTACCGCCTACTTTACCATCAATTAGGAAGAAGAGCGAGATGTTTTTATAGCTAAATGTATTACTCCATCCAAGATGATGAGGAGAGTTTGCGTTTCCTAAATAACAGTTGTAATCGTTTGTCAACTTAGGAATGCCCTGACTGTCCGTCTTTATTTTGCCATCTGCTCCGTACAGGAATGTTTTGCCGTATAACTCTCCATAGGGTTTCCCTACTTCGTAACGTAATTTCAGACCACCATTGAAAACCGGATCTTGTTCTATCATTTCATTTTTATTCTCTCCATACGTTTCCAGTATCTTATTTTTGTTGAAAGAATAGTTGAATGCAGTACGCCAGGTAAACTTGTGATCTGGTGATGAATAATTATAAGCCAATGTGGTTTCGATACCACGGTTTCTAATCAATCCGGAATTTAGCGGTAGGGTTCCACCTGTCGCTGCAGGTTTAGGCAACCACTGATTCAGCATCTTAGAATTATAGAATGTAAAGTCGAATTCAATCATGTTTCTGAATAAACGAAGGTCAATTCCGGCTTCCGTTGAACGCACTGTTTCCGGCTTTGGATTACGGAATGTACGATATTGAGACGCTTCTATCGTACCTGAGCTGATGTTCTGCTTTATTGCTCCATAAACAACGTTCGGAATGGAGTTACCTACCTCACTGTATGAGACGCGTAATTTAGAGTGATTCAGCATTTCGCTATCGATTTTGAATATTTTGTTTAATATCGCATTACCACCTATACTATAATAAGTGTAGTGGTCGGGAGCATCAAACATTTCGAATTGCGTGTATACACGTGACCAGTCTGTACGAAAAGATGCATCGAGATAAACCATTTCTTTATATCCTAATGAAACGGTTCCATATACAGAGTTAGTCCAATTCTGATCCTTTGATTTTGTTACAGGAAGACTGGTTCCGTCTTTTTTATTGGTTATAACATTGGATGGGTCGAATACGTTAGGGATACTTGTGGAGTCTTTCATCCAATAATTCCAACCTACATCGTTGATGTCCTCTTTTTCTGTTGAACCTCCAAAGTTGGCTGATATATCTAAATTATTCACCCGCTTATTATATGAAATCAAGAAGTCGGCATACATCATATCAACATTGTTTCTGGAATATTCGTAGATTGAGTTATAGAAGGTTTTGGCTTTTGTACCTTGATAGGTTTTTGTTTCATTGGTATCTCTGATACGGTCTGCTCTGAAACGTGCCTGAGCGCTCAGCCCTTCGAGGATGTTGACTTTTAATCCTAAAGTTCCGTAAAGTCGTTCACGAATCGAATTTTTTTGTAATCTGTTTGTATACCAATAAGGGGAGTTACGATTCTCTTCGTTAATCCACGGCCATTGCTGGATGGGGCCTTGGGCATCTGCTTTGGGATATATGATGTTGTTGTTTTCATCATAAATGCCCTGTATGTAATACAATTGTCCGTGTACTTCGGAATTATCCTTGAAGTAGGAAATATCGGCATTACGGGGGAGTAAATATAGATCATACAATGGATTGCCATAAATACCCGATCCTGGTCTATTTTTAGATTCCTGGTACACATAACTGACGGATAAATTGATCTCTACACGGTCTTTGAAAAGTGTCATTCCCTGTCTAAAGGTCAAATTGTGCCGATTGAATTTATTGTTCGGAATCATGCCTTTCGAAGTCGTATTTCCGTATGAAATGTAATTGTTTACCTTTTCTGACCCGAAAGAGGCGGAAATAGAGTTATTGAAGTTAGTACCTGTTTCTAAGAAACTGCTGACATTGTCTACGGCGTAGTTTCGTGCATAAGGGATTTCTGCCAGCGTTGCTTCCGATAAACGGCCGATACGTTTTCCCCATGAGTAGTTGCCTAAACGTCTTTTAGTCGTCACTTGGTTAGGATTCAGCGAGGTGTCATCATAACTTTCTACATCTGCTCCGAAATAATTCTGGAATTTGGGTGTCACTAAAGGGGTTTCGAAAAGTGTGCTACTCGATACGCTGATGCTTGCTTTTCCCTCTTTTCCCTTCTTGGTGGTAATCATAAGCACACCGTTAGCAGCTGCACTACCATACAGTGCGGCAGCATTTGCTCCTTTCAGTACTGTGATGTTTTCTATATCATCTGGATTGATATTTGACAAAATATCTCCACCGTCGGTTGTGTTGCCGCCGGACAATAACGCATCTGTTATCTGAGTAGAAGCAGGACTGGCCATAGGTACACCATCCATTACTATTAGCGGAGCATTTTCTCCCAAGACAGAGGCGTTGCCGCGAAGCAGTAATTTTGATGAACCACCGGCTCCGGTTGAATTAGGGGTAATGATCAAACCGGCAGTTTTACCTTGTAGCGCATTGATAAAGTTAGCGTCTTTGGCTCTTGTCAACTCGTCTCCTCCTACTTTTTGAGTGGCATACGTCAAAGACTCTGCTTTCTTTTCGATACCTAAGGCAGTAACAACAACTTCTCCTAATACTTTGGAGTCTTCTTCCATCGTTACGTTAATGACGGTTTTGTTTCCGATTGGTAGAACTACCTGTCGGTATCCTATATAAGAGAATTGTATTTCTCCTTTTCCTTCGGACACTTTTAAGGAGTAGTTTCCGTTGATGTCGGAAATGGTTCCTTGTGTGCTTCCTTTCAATATAACATTGACTCCTATCAAAGGCTCTCCGGATGTGTCGATAATTCTACCTGTAATGATGGTTCCTTTGGACTCTTGCAGAAGATGATCTCTGTCTGTTTGCAACTTGTTTTGCGAAAGAATAATATAGGAACCTTCTGTGGAGTAATTTATATCAGTTCCTTTTAATAATTGATTTAGAACGCTATGTACAGGAGCGTCTTTTACTTTTATCGATACTTTTTTGTTCGTATTGATACTGGAGTTGATAATAAAAAGATAGTCGGTCTGATTTTCTATTTCATTAATAACCGCTTCCAGAGGGGTATTAATCTCAGACAATGTCACACGGGCATTTTGAGAATGCATTTCCTTGGCATTTAGGCTGAGAATTGAAACAAAGGCTAACAAGAGTGTAATTCTCATAATCTTAAAAAGATGATTGGTTTGTAATTTTTGAGGGTGTAATCCACCACACAAAGATTTTTTATTCATATCTTTGCTATGTTTAATATAGTTATTAGATCAATTGTATTATTCAGAGTGTCGATGCGGGCAAGGCATTGGCACTCTCTTTTTTACTCCTGGTTTGGAGTTTTTTTCTTTATTCTATTATTCCATAGGCCATATCTTATTTAATATAAATTATTTGATTTTTTTCATTTCTTTCAAATGTAAACTTGACGTCTTTTTGCAATACCCTTAAAGCATAAGAGATGCCGTCTGATTGACGGAATTTTCCAGTGTAACGGGAATTTATAACTTTTTGGTTTTCAATTTTTATAGTTACTCCATAACAAGTTTCAAATTTGCTCATGATGTTTACGAAAGTTTCATCTTTGAAACAGATAAGACCTTCTTTCCATCGATATACATTATAATCTTCTATAGGAGTAACCTTTAAGTCGCCATGGTCTAATACGACCATTTCATCCGGTTTTATAAGGCGTTCTTTGGTTCCGGATGTTACCTTTACGGAACCTTCCATTAGAGAAGTCACAAAAGAATTATTGTCAGCATAGGCTTCCAAATTGAATTTTGTGCCTAAGACTTCCACATTTCCTTTTACTGTTTCTACTATAAAAGGTTTTTGTGCGTTATGAGCTACTTCAAAATAGGCTTCTCCATTCAATTGGACGGTACGGTTTTTCCCTGAGAATGAGGCCGGATATTGGATTGTTGAACGTGAATTAAGCCAAATTAGTGTTCCGTCTGAAAGCTCAAGATTAATTCTTTGTCCGGCGGGAACCGTTATTTTTTGCATAGCTAATAGTTCTTCTTTGGGGGTATATCTGTCGTATGCATATACTCCTATCAAAGTTATTGCAATTACAGCAGCAACTTTCATTACTTCTTTTATCCAATAGTTGCCGATAAAGATATTCTTCTTTTGATAAGAGCGGATCTTATCCTCATCAGCTAATAAGAGCATCGCATCAAATAATTGCCGTTCTTCCAGAAAGAGCTTCCGGTTTTCCGGTGATGCTTCCATCCAGCTTCTTATTTGGATTTCTTCCTGCATGGAAGTTTTTCCTTGAAAAAAGTTATATAATAGTTCTTTATTCATAATCAATAATTAGAAATGCATACGCCTTTTTTATCTTCTTATTTGTTAAGCAGATAAAAAAGATATATCCCTAGTGGAAAATTGATTTTTTTAATAAAAAAATAAGTATAGAAATATAGGGAGATAGTCTTTTAAGCTAATTCTCAGTTCTTTAAGTGCTTTACTAATATGAAATTCAACCCCTTTAGTCGTAATGTCCAGTTTTGCTGCAATTTCTTTATGAGACATATTTTTCATACGGCTCATTATGAAAATCTCTCGGGTACGTGCTGGCAGTTTGGCTAAGGTACGGTTAACGATCTCCATCGCTTCTGCATTGAAAAGTTCGTTGGGGTTACATGCTTCAAGAGTTGCAATACGGGTGCTGAGCTCCCATTCGGCATGAGACTGAATGTTTTCTTCAATATCTTTATGTATTTGTTGCTGTTGGAGGTGGTTTAGGCATTTATGCTTTATAACAGTGAGCACATAGGCAGGTATATTGGTGTTTTCATCTAACCGCTGTCGATTTTCCCAATAATAAACCAATGAATCTATGACAATATCTTCTGCAACTGCTGTATTCCGTACATAGGTCTGCGCGAAACGGGTAAATCGCCCTTTGTAGTCGGTAAACAGTTGATTAAAAGTTATTGGTTCAGGAGTATTGCTCATTATGCTGCTATTATTTAATACAAAGATAGCAAAATTGCCAATGTAAGATAAATAATCTTAAGTTTTTTTCAGCTATGTGTTTTATAAATCCTTTTAATGGTGGGTTTTACTGTGAGGCTGATATAACTTAATGTAAGAATATATATATTTACAGTGTAAAAGTGTATACTTTTACGCTATAAAAATATATACTTTTGCTGTGTAATAGTATATACTTTTATTTGTCTTGATTTTCAGTGAAATAGGAAAAAATAAATATCCCGTTTTATGATATCAGTATTTTAAGAATTCTATTCGGTCGATTGTCTTTATTTTGAGTTCTTTTAGTGTTTCACATGCTTGGTCATAATATCCGGAATATTCTAATGCTTTAGTGTCGTGGGCGTCTACTCCAATAATGGCAGTACATCCCTCGTTGGCTGCAATATGCCAGAATTCGGGATGGGGGTAGGTCAACTCGCCAAAAGCCTGATTATAATCCATCATGCCTATATTATATTCTAACGGGATGTTTAATCGTGCTGCCGTGCGGCAGATATGGCGGCTCACCAGTTTACAATGCCGGTCGAATTCCGGGTAAGAGCGCATAAAGAGATCCGGATGGGCAAAATAGGCAAATAATCCACTTTCCATTCCTTCAATGGAACTTTCTTCATAAAGGTCGAGCATGTCTTGTGTGGTAGTGCCATGTCCGAAATAGGGAAACTTCTCATCTGTGTGGAAATGATGATTGCCGAAAATGATATAATCCAGTTTGTACTCATGAACCAACTCCTTCAACCAATGAATATATTCGGGGAAATATTCACACTCCAATCCTAATTTTATGCTGATACGGTCTCTGTACTTTTCTTGTAATGTGCGGATGCTTTGTACGTATTCGGGAAATTCTTCGGGAGTCATGCGGATACCGGATAGATAGCCGGTTCGATATTTCCATGGAGTATGATCGGAAAAACCGAGTTCTTGATAGCCGCCTTTGATGGCGCTTAAAACATAATCTTCGTCACTCCCTGTCGCATGGTGGCAGCGGGTGGTGTGGGTGTGATAATTAGTTTTCATTTTGTTATAATTGTATTCATGCAGATGTCGAACGGTTCGGCAGGCACCTCTTCGATCAACTGAAACGGGAAACATATTCCGATCTTGACTGCCGGAATGTAGGGGAGGAGTTTATCATAATAACCTTTGCCTCTTCCTAAGCGATGGCCATCCTTGTCAAAAGCCATTCCTGGAATAACGGCCAGATCGATGGCTTTATAATCGGTAAATACCTTTCCGGTAGGTTCGGCAATTCCATAGGCGCCGATAGCTAAATCCTGAGGACCGGTATAGAGCCGCAGTTCCAGTTCCTCTCCGACGACGACAGGTAAAATAATGGTCTTTTTTTTACTCCATTTCTCAATGAAGGAGTGGGTTTGCACCTCGTCCTTCAATGAGTGATAAAGTAATAGCGTAGTTGCCGCCTCGAAAGCCGGATGCTTTTCGAGGTTGGCAAGTATATCAGCAGAAAGATCTTTCAGCGTAGAGTCGCAATACCGGGTTTTCTCCTGTGCTATCCACTTTCGCAGTTTTCTTTTCCTTTCTTTCATTTTTATTTTGGGTTTCCGGTTCTTCGGTAATAACCGGTGCTTTGGGGAAAGCTTCTCCTTTTTCAAGTAATTCCAGCCCTTTCTTTACGGTAGGGTCTGTCTGGTTGGAGTATTTGATGTAAGCCTCTTTCCCTAACATGTTATAGACGATATTTCCGAGAATATTTTTCTCCAGCAATTTGTATGATTTTTGGATCAGGATATTTCTTCTCTTTACCCCTTTGGTTTCTGCGTAGCGGATAAATTTCTCGACTAATCCTTGCTGACGAAGATAATTTACCAATGCCTCTTCCGTATCGTATTGACTCATCTTTTCGCGATTATTATCCGTGTATTGGAAAGTGAATTGAATGGTCAGGCCTTTGTTTAATACTGTCGACAGGTAGGAGGTTACTCCGGTAGTATCTTGCGGAACAAATACGTCGGGCATAATGCCGCCGCCACCGTATACCGGGCGACCAAGGCCTGTAGAGTAACGTTGTGATTCATCGAGCTTGATACTGTCTTTAGAGAAGAACTCTCCATGCGTATAACGATTGTATAGATCCATTTCATAATTACGGTCTTTTCCGTTCTCATAAGGGCGTTGTATGCAGCGTCCGGAGGGGGTGTAGTAACGGGCAATCGTCAGACGGATGGCAGAACCGTCACTGAAATTGATCGGCTGCTGCACTAATCCTTTACCGAATGACCGGCGGCCTACGATGGTACCTCGATCGTTGTCCTGTATGGCACCCGAGAAAATCTCGCTGGCAGAAGCCGACCCTTCATCTACAAGGACGATTAGCGGTATGTCCTGGCAGCTTCCTGTTCCGTTGGCAACTTCATCTAAACGTTTGTATTTATGTCCCTGTGCATAAACGATTAATTTCCCTTGTGGCAGAAACTCGTTTACCATACGGGTTGCGGCATCCATATAGCCACCGGTATTACCACGCAGGTCAATGATGAGTCCTTTGCATTTTTGATGATTCAGTTGTGCGAGGGCATTCAAGAGTTCTACGTGGGTGGTACGTCCGAATTTACTGATCTGGATGTATCCGAAATCGTCATTCAGCATGTATGCGGCGTCTATCGTGTTTTGAGGAATGTCGCCACGGGTGATGGTGAAGTTCAGTAATTCCTTTTCCATAGCACGTTTGATGCCTAACTTTACCTGACTTCCTTTCGGACCTTTTAATTTTTTCATGGCACGTTCGTTCGTAACCTGTTTTCCGACAAACAGGCTGTCGTCTACAGTGACGATACGGTCGCCCGGCATTAAGCCCACTTTCTCGGAAGGACCACCGGAAACGATTGCGTTAACATGGATGGTGTCGTTTTGTATCGTGAACTGAATGCCGATACCACTGAAACTGCCTTCCAGTTCGGAATTAACCTCTTCCAGGTTCTGCGCCGGGATGTAGGTAGAGTGCGGATCGAGTTCTGCCAGAATCTGGGGCATTGCTTTCTCTACGAGATCTGTCATGTTTACCGTATCTACATACTGATCATCGACAATACGTAATAAGGCATTTAGTTTGTTGGATGAGCCATTGATAATACCCAGGCGGTTGCCCGCAAAATGCTTGGCATAGAATGTACCGATAAGGATTCCTATTACTACGCTGATAGCAATGATGACAGGGGTAAAACGGGAAGAGTTTTTTGTACTCATGAGTTTATTTACGATTTAATCATTTACAATTTGTAATTTAGCTGTGCCGGAGGATTACTGATTATTCTTCACCGACATATACTACATCGATACCGGCCCGTCTCAGTAGTTCGATACCGTCTTCCAGGCGATACTTTTCAGAATAAACCACTCGCTTGATACCGGCCTGAATGATTAATTTGGCACATTCTATGCAGGGAGAAGCGGTGACATACATGGTAGCACCGTCACTGCTGTTGTTAGAACGTGCTATTTTGGTTATGGCGTTTGCTTCTGCGTGGAGCACGTATGGCTTTGTGACATTGTTTTCGTCTTCACAAATGTTCTCGAAACCGGAAGGGGTTCCATTGTAACCGTCAGAAATAATCATTTTGTCCTTTACGATAAGGGCACCGACTTTACGTCGCTGACAATATGAGTTTTCTGCCCAAATGCTGGCCATACGTATATAACGCTTGTCTAATTCCGATTGTTTATTCATTGTCGTATTGTTTTATCTTTCGGGTGTGAATGCAATGCAGAGTGTCTCTTTTTCATATTCGAAATAGAGGAATAGATTTCTTTCATCCCCTTCATAGGAGGTCGCATTTTCGAGTCCTGCAACAATGTGTTTGGCCAGTGTATCTTTAGAGTCACCGTAAGAAGGTTGGTTTTTGATACCTGTTATCCTGAACTCGTTGCTTTTGCCGTCCGCTTGCCAAGTACCTGTGAAAGTCACAGAGCCGCTTCCACTGAAATCTCCGCGAATAATGTTGTCTTCCGTACTTCCGGTAAAAGCTATTTTGAATGCTTTTGTACCGTTTATCGGGTCGTAAGATTTGTATATGGCTTCACTGACATCTGTAAATTTATACCAGCTATGTTCATTCTTTTTGGTGATATATGTCATTTTCCACGTTTTTCCCGTGAATATTTTTTGTACATCGTCCGTATCATTGCATCCGCTCAGAAAGGGGATGACAAGTGTTAGGCAGAATAATAATGCGATATATTTCACTGTATCTCTTCTCATTTGACTTATTTCATCTTTAGTTTTTAATACCGTTTCTGATCAGCAATGCATCGATGGTCGGCTCCTGCCCACGGAAACGTTTATAAAGTGTCATCGGATGTTCGGTACCTCCTTTGGAAAGAATGTTCTGGCGGAAAGAGCCGGCTACGTCACGATTGAATATTCCTTTTTGTTTGAATAATGAAAATGCATCGGCATCCAATACTTCCGCCCACTTATAACTATAATATCCCGCAGAGTATCCTCCGGAGAAAATATGTGAAAACTGAGTGCTCATGCAAGCATCTTTTACAACCGGCAGTATTTGTGCCTTTGCCCATGCTTTCTGTTCGTATTCTTTAACATCTCCTTCAAATGGGGTATGACGGGTGTACCAAGCCATATCCAGTAAGCCGAAGCTTACCTGTCGCAAGCAGGCATAGGCTGCATTGAAATTTGCTGCATCCACCATGCGTTTCATTAATTCTTCCGGTAGGTTTTCGCCTGTCTGGTAATGTCTGGCAAATGTATTCAGAAAATCCTTTTCAATGGCAAAGTTTTCCATGATTTGTGAGGGTAACTCCACGAAGTCCCAGTATACGTTGGTACCGCTCAGGCTTTCATAAGTGGAATTGGCAAACATGCCGTGCAGGCTATGGCCAAATTCATGTAGAAATGTTTCTACTTCGTTGAAAGTCAGCAGTGCGGGTTTATTCTCAGTCGGTTTCGTAAAGTTCATTACCACAGAAACGTGCGGACGGCTGTTTTCACCTGTTTCACTATCGATCCACTGGCCTTTGTATTCCGTCATCCATGCTCCTGCACGTTTTCCCTCGCGCGGATGAAAATCGGTGTAAAGTACTGCTAAAAACTGACCGTCTTTATCAAATACTTCGTAAGCATCCACCTCTTTATGGTATACCGGAATATCGGTATTCTTATTGAAAGTGATGCCGTATAAGCGTGTTGCCAGCCCGAATACTCCTTCTTTCACCTTTTCCAGTTCAAAGTAGGGGCGAAGCATTTCTTCATTGATATTGAACTTTTGATCTTTCAGTTTATTGGAGTAGTAACTCCAATCCCATGGCATAACCGTGAAATCGGCTCCTTGTTCCCGGTGTGCAAGTTCCTGTACCTCTTTATATTCGTTTTGCGCAGTAGGAGTGTATGCTTCCAATAATTGGTTCAGCAGGTTGTAGACAGCTTCGCTGTTTTGTGCCATTCGTTTTTCTAATGTATATTGCGCAAAGTTGTCATATCCTAATAATTGTGCAATGCTCATTCGGGTGTTGGCTATTTTTCTGACAATATCTATGTTGTTGTATTCATTGTCATGCGTACACTTTGTGTTGTAAGCCAAGTAGAGCTCTTTGCGTAAGTCGCGGTTGCCGGCATATGTCATGAAAGGGATATAGCTGGGAGCTTGCAGTGTAAATACCCAGCCTGTCAGTCCTTTCTCTTTGGCAGTTTCGGCAGCTGCTTCTACGGCGCTTTCCGGCAGTCCGGCAAGTTGTGCCTTGTCAGTCAGTATCAACTGATAATTGTTGGTCTCTTTTAGGTTGTTTTCGCTAAATTCCAGTGTCAGGCTGCTCAGTTCTTTGGTTAGACGGCGATATTCCTCTTTTGCTTCCCCTTTCAGATTGGCTCCTTGGCGAATGAAGCCATCATAAACGTTTTCGAGCAGTTTCATCTGCTCCGCCGTGAGGTTTAATTGTTCTTTCCGGTCATAGACCGTTTTTATGCGCTCAAACAGCTTTTCGTTCAGACTGATATCATTATCGTGTTCGCTTAAAAGCGGCATCATTTTCTGAGCCAATATTTGCAGATCATCATTGGTCTCTGCGCTGCGCAAGTTGCTGAATACGGTGACGACACGGTTTAATAAGTCTCCTGATTTTTCATAAGCCAATAGAGTGTTGTCGAAAGTAGGTACTTCCGGGTTATCGGTGATGGCATTTATTTCCGCGATGTGTTGGCGTATACCTTCACGGATGGCGGGTTCATAATGTTCTGTTTTTATTTTATCGAATGGGACAGTTCCATGCGGGGTGTTATACTTTTCGAAAAAAGGATTTTGAGCGTCTATCATATTAGTAATTATGCAAATTAAAACGAATGTGACATTTAATCTTCTCATGTGAATCTGATAAGAATAAGCCGACTAATGGCTTATGAACTACAAAATTACTAAAATAGTAGATACTTAGGATAGGAATGGTTCCCTTTTTAACAAAGTATTGATTTTATTTCGCTTCCGGATAAAAAAAAGCTGCTCCGGTCTCCCGAAGCAGCTTCTTGAAAAATCATATTGTAAATGATTATTTTTTAGCGATAACGCGAGCCATTTCACAAACTTTGTTTGAATAACCCCATTCGTTGTCATACCAAGAAACAACTTTAGCGAAGTTAGAATCCAAAGAAATACCGGCTTTAGCATCGTAGATTGAAGTATTAGCGCAACCACGGAAGTCAGTTGAAACAACTGCATCTTCAGTGTAACCCAAAATACCTTTCAATTCGCCTTCAGAAGCTTCTTTCATAGCAGCGTTGATTTCTGCCATTGTAGCCGGTTTTTCCAGAACTACTGTCAAGTCAACTACAGAAACGTCAGAAGTCGGAACACGGAATGCCATACCAGTCAGTTTACCGTTCAATACCGGCAATACTTTACCTACGGCTTTAGCAGCACCTGTTGAAGAAGGGATGATGTTTTCAAGGATACCACGACCACCTCTCCAGTCTTTCTTAGAAGGACCGTCTACTGTTTTCTGAGTTGCAGTAGCAGCGTGAACTGTAGTCATCAAACCTTTAACGATACCGAACTTGTCGTTCAATACTTTAGCGATAGGAGCCAAGCAGTTAGTAGTACAAGAAGCGTTAGAGATGATGTCCTGACCTGCGTAAGTGTCGCTGTTAACGCCATATACGAACATAGGAGTAGCATCCTTAGAAGGAGCAGACATGATTACTTTCTTTGCACCAGCCTGGATATGTTTGCGAGCTGTTTCGTCTGTCAGGAAGAAACCAGTTGATTCAACAACAACGTCAGCGTCAACTTCGTTCCATTTCAAATTAGCAGGATCCATCTCTGCAGTCAGACGGATTTTATTACCGTTTACAATCAAAGCGCCGTCTTCTACAGCAACTTCACCATCAAAACGACCGTGTACTGAGTCATACTTCAGCATATATGCCAAGTAGTCAGCATCCAACAAGTCATTGATACCTACGATCTGAATATCGTTACCAAAGTTTTTTACTGCAGCACGGAACACCATACGTCCGATACGGCCGAAACCGTTAATACCTACTTTAATCATTTTGTTTAAACTTTTAAGGGTTTTTATTATATTGTCCAAATATATTTCGAACTTGCATTTGTTTTATCTTTTAAATGCGGTGCAAAAGTAAGAAAATGTTTTTATATTCGCACATTAAATTAATATTAAATATAAAAAAAGATGGGAAAGAGTACTTTTTTACAGGACTTTAAGGCTTTTGCCATGAAGGGAAATGTAATCGATATGGCTGTCGGTGTTATCATTGGCGGCGCGTTTGGTAAAATAGTATCATCGGTGGTTGCCGATGTGATAATGCCTCCTCTCGGTCTATTGGTGGGCGGAGTGAACTTTACGGATTTGAAATGGGTGATGAAGCCGGCCGAAGTGGTGGATGGAAAAGAAATCGCTGCCGTAACCTTGAATTATGGTAACTTCTTGCAGGCTACTTTTGATTTCTTGATCATTGCCTTTTCCATATTCTTATTTATACGTTTGCTGACAAAACTGACCACAAAGAAAGAAGCTGCTGCGCCTGTAACCCCTCCCGCACCACCGGCTCCGACGAAAGAAGAAGTGCTGTTGACCGAGATACGTGACCTGCTGAAAGAACAAAATAAGAAATGAGTATAAACCGAAACGGTTACTCCGGAATGCTGACTTTATATTTCAGTTGTTGGTATTTCCGGATGGTTTCTTGTTGCAGGTCTTTTAGTAATCTGATTTCTACAGACAGTTGTCTAAGTGCAGAGTCTGATGACAGAATATTTTCCCGGTCGCCGTAATCAATGAATCGGGTAGACATGACTTGTTGTTGGGCTTTGCATTCATTGAGTGCATAACGCACTGTTTCAATACGATATTGTCTGAGAGTTTTTTGTTCTTTGTTCCGTAAGTTTTTGTATGTCTCATTGTCACTCCAACGGCGTGAGTAATAATTGCTTAGAGCGGCACTGGCTTGTTTGCGTGCTTCTTCGTTGACGCTCTCTTTGAGTGAGGTATATAATCTGGTATATTCTTTATCTGAATTCAGGAGTTCTTGCAGTTCCTTTTTAGCATTTTCGTAAGTGTCTTCTAACACTTTCAAATCTTCCGGCTTTCTTTCAAAAGTCAGAATCTTCAGATAGTCATCTTTGGCAATATTAATGTGTTTGTTGGTTTTATCACAATAATTCAGGTATCTTTCAGTAAGTAACCAACTGAACTCCAATTCTTTTTTTTGTAAATCGGCACTGATGTTGTTCAACGATTCTTCTAATTGTTGCATTTGCTTTTCAGAAGTGATACATTTTGCAGGTATTGTTCCTTTCTTGGTTTCCTGAGCAGAAAGCGGGAAGAGTTCGGAACATCCGATACAGGCTGTAAACAATAGTATAATGGTGGAGTTCTTCATGGTATTAGTACTTTTTGTGGCTTGTTTTATCTGCAAAAATAGAAATTCTTACTATTTGTTCAAGTAGATTGCATAGTTTTTTATACTTTTGCAGATAATTTATTCAAAATCCAACCATTTATATGCAGGAAAAAATAATAATCCTTGATTTCGGGTCGCAGACTACGCAGCTTATCGGTCGTCGTGTACGCGAGCTGGATACGTATTGTGAAATTGTTCCCTACAACAAATTTCCCAAAGGAGATGAAAGTGTAAAAGGTGTGATTCTTTCCGGAAGTCCTTTCTCGGTATATGATGAAAGCGCGTTCAAGGTAGATTTGAGCGAGATACGGGGTAAATATCCTATTTTGGGTATTTGCTACGGTGCGCAGTTTATGGCCTATACCAATGGCGGGAAAGTAGAACCGGCTGGTACGCGTGAGTATGGCCGTGCACATCTGACTTCTTTCTGTAAGGACAATGTTTTGTTCAAAGGTGTGAAAGAAAATACTCAGGTGTGGATGAGCCATGGAGATACGATTACGGCTATTCCTTCAAACTTCAAGAAGATCGCTTCTACCGACAAAGTGGAAATTGCTGCCTATCAGATTGAGGGTGAACAGGTGTGGGGCGTGCAGTTCCATCCGGAGGTATACCACAGTGAAGACGGTACGCAGATTCTGAAAAATTTCGTAGTGGATGTTTGCGGTTGCAAACAGGACTGGTCTCCGGCTTCGTTCATCGAAAGTACGGTTGCCGAGCTGAAGGCACAGTTGGGTGATGACAAGGTTGTGTTGGGTTTGAGCGGCGGAGTGGATTCTTCGGTAGCTGCTGTTTTGCTGAATAAGGCGATCGGTAAGAATCTGACTTGTATCTTTGTGGATCACGGTATGCTTCGTAAAAACGAGTTCAAGAATGTGATGCACGATTATGAGTGTCTCGGTTTGAATGTAATCGGTGTGGATGCCAGTGCTAAGTTTTTTGCGGAATTGGAAGGTATTACCGAGCCGGAACGTAAACGCAAGATAATAGGTAAAGGTTTTATCGATGTATTTGATGCGGAAGCTCATAAATTGAAAGATGTGAAATGGTTGGCACAAGGAACTATTTATCCCGATTGCATCGAGTCGTTGTCTATCACGGGTACGGTGATCAAGAGTCATCACAATGTAGGCGGATTGCCCGAAAAGATGCATCTTAAACTGTGCGAACCGCTTCGCTTGTTGTTTAAGGATGAAGTTCGCCGTGTAGGTCGTGAGTTGGGGATGCCCGAACATTTGATTACGCGTCATCCGTTCCCGGGTCCAGGATTGGCAGTACGTATTTTGGGGGATATTACTCCGGAAAAAGTACGTATCCTGCAAGATGCCGATGATATTTTTATTCAGGGATTGAGAGATTGGGGATTGTATGACCAGGTATGGCAGGCAGGTGTAATCTTGCTGCCGGTTCAGTCTGTGGGTGTGATGGGAGATGAGCGTACTTATGAAAGAGCTGTTGCTTTGCGTGCCGTGACATCTACCGATGCGATGACTGCCGATTGGGCACATTTACCTTACGACTTTTTGGGTAAAGTTTCCAACGATATAATAAATAAGGTAAAAGGGGTGAATCGTGTAACCTATGATATCAGTTCCAAACCGCCTGCAACTATTGAGTGGGAATAAGAAAACTTTTGATTATCAATATAATCTCTCTTCAGAGCATGAAAAATCAGCTGTTTGCAAAAGTGAATAGCTGATTTTTTTGTATAACTGATTTTATTTTTTGGATGGTAACTTAAATATTTTATATCCTATGGCGAACAGAAAGTTTCTGCTTGTTCTGGACGACATGTTATCTTTGTCTATTGAGGTAAGCCCGTTGCTGTATCTGGCAGATAACATGATTCCATTTTTGAAATCATATCCTATACCTCCGGTTAATGAAAGACTGATACGATGATAGCCAGGATAATACCCTTTGCCATTCTGACCTTCATTGACAACTTCTTCTCCTTCTTTTACTGCAATCTTTCTATTTAAACACAAGTCTAACTGGGGGCCTATACTGATATTAAAATTCTGACCGATGAAGAATTTGAATAATGCAGGAATTTCAATGAAATTGTATTTGAAATTTATTCTTATCTTTTTGGAAATATCATTAGGGAAGGTTGTGTAGTCGATGCTCCATTTATAGCCTTTTTGTGCATAATTTATTTCGGGTTGAAAATCGATGATGTTATTTATTCTGTAATTCATAAAAACACCAAGATGTAATCCGCAGAGATAAGGCGAATTATCTGTCAGTTCCTTAATTTCTGAAAAGGTAGAGTAATTTAATCCCGTGTGAACTCCAAAACAGGTTTGTGCTTTTATTATGAAAGACAGGCTTGTCAGTGCAACAAGCAGAATGATTTTTTTCATATTGTATTTATTTAAAGAATGCGATTGTCGTTTTGTCGTGTCGGCTTTATTGGAAACCGCCTTTATTTCTGTCTTTCTTCATTCCACATGGCAAGCTTTGCAACATCCGGGATAATGATTTCTTTCCGGTGCAGTTTCAACAGTTCCTGTTCTTGCAAGGTGTTTAGAGTTCTGGATACATTTAACCGTGCATCATCGACACAACGGGCGAAATCGTCCATCTTGATTTTCATAATCTTTTCACCTATCGGTTTTTCCGTATGGGTAAGTATGAACCGGATAATTTTATCTTCAATATCCACAGGTGCTTTTTCCCATAAGCGGGCGTGCATGTTTTGTGCCCGATTACTGATAATATTCATGTAATTAAGGCGGAATATATCATATTTGAGCAGATTGGAAAGAACAAAAGATTTGCTGATACTTATGGAATGTGCTTCTGTACGGGCTACATAAGAAGATACATAACTCAGATTCATACCGAATAAAGCATGTGGCTCAATGACATAAGGAGCTTCTACATGTTCTATAAAAGTAAGAAATCCATCTTTCGAAGTGGTTTGCAAGGATATTTCCCCTTTTAGTAAAAAGATTAATTTATCACACGGAGTTCCGCTTTTTACAATCACATCTCCGGCTTTATGCTTAGTGAAATGCAGTTTTACTTTCTCCAGTATATTTGTAAAATCTTCATGGCAAAGCCCTTGGAATAAAGGCAATTGCAGCAAAGTGTCAAACATCGTCTCCATATAGTGTAATCTTCTAAATTTGAGACAAATGTAACTATAATCAAAGCTTGCTGTAACCATTCCGGTGCTCTTTTTGTTTTTTTTATTATTTCTTAATTGAACGTACTGAGAAACTGTTTTGATTTTATAGGATTTCTTTTTTTGAATCAAAACTGTTTCTGATTCAAGAAAAGAAATATTGCGAAATGCATAAAAATAGATTATCTTTGCAAAAAAGAAAGGAGGAAATATGTTTGCAGATTTTAATTTTCAACAGATGATCAGTGCGTTTATCGTATTGTTTGCTGTAATCGATATTATAGGCTCTATTCCAATCATAATCAATTTGAAGGAGAAAGGAAAAGATGTAAACGCAATGAAGGCAACCGTAATTTCATTCGTTCTGCTGATCGGATTCTTTTATGCCGGCGATATGATGTTGAAGCTTTTTCATGTAGATATCGAGTCTTTTGCTGTGGCCGGTGCTTTCGTCATATTCCTGATGTCTTTGGAGATGATTCTCGATGTCGAAATATTCAAGAATCAGGGACCCATTAAAGAAGCTACATTGGTGCCGCTTGTCTTTCCGCTTTTGGCCGGTGCCGGTGCTTTTACTACTCTGTTGTCATTGCGTGCGGAATATGCCAGTGTTAATATCATCATAGCCTTGGTGCTGAATATGATTTGGGTGTATTTTGTGGTGAGTATGACAGGGCGGGTAGAGCGTTTTCTTGGAAAAGGCGGTATTTATATCATTCGTAAGTTTTTCGGGATTATTTTGTTAGCTATTTCCGTAAAGCTGTTTATGAGTAATATAACCTTGATGGTAGAGGCGTTGCAGAAGCATTTGCCATAAAAAGGAATCTTTCCGAAGAATCTTTCGTTTTAGAAAACAGAGTCTTGTTTAAGAGGAAAATAGAACTTTTAAATAAGCATTTGGAAATATTTTGTCAGTAAAACGTATGCTCTTGTCTGCAAAACAAGAGCATACGTTTTTTTATGGGCTTTTATGCCAGACTGAGATTATAGTTGACAATTGATTACTTCATTGAATGTTTTTGAATAATCCGTATTCAGCATTGCTTTATATTCATTGCAGAATGTGTCGAATGTGGTTTTGGCCAAGCTGGTTCTGCCATTTTTATACAGTGCCTGGCATTTGAGAATTAACGCATATTCGTCTGTTTTATCATGCGCAAACATGCTGTTGGCTATCTGAATTAGTAATTCATTGTTTTCCTTTATATAGTCTTGTTTGGATAGGCTGATTGCCGCGTCCAATACGGAATTGGCATAATTGGACTTGAAAGAATCCAGCCAGTCTGTTTGAACGTATGGTAATAATTGACCTGATAGCAAGTTTAAAGGCAGATCATGGATGTTGGCTGCTGTGATCGGTTCATTTTTTTTTACTCTGTCTATAAAGTTACATACTTCTATATAGTCGCAGTAAGTTTGAGTAAACTTGACAGACCAATAGGTACTTTCTTTCACAAGTTCGGCACCATCCAGTTTTTCCAGTAAGAGTTTTAGTTTCCGAATGTTCACCCGTCGGTTGTTTTGGGCACTTTCATCCATTTTATCAAACCAAAGCAGTTCCCGCAGAGTGACGTTCGAAATACCTTTCTTATTATTCACGCTGTATAATATGATGAGAATCAGCAACTGTTTCAAGATGGGAGTGAATGATTTGGTGATATCTGTTCCATCTTTGTCCCATACTTGAAATCCGTCCAGAAAAAGAATAGATGATTTTTTGTGAGCTGTTGGCTGGGGCTTGTAACTTTCTTCTTCCGAAGTTTCTTCGTGGAGACCGTCTGTGGCTGTAGTGGTTGGAGAATCGGGAGAAAAACTTCCTTTTTTTCTTCTTTTCCGGTAACAGAAGTAGATACAACCCATACCTGCAATCATGCAGATTCCCAGCCCTATAAAGAATTTTGTTAATGCAGAATATGCTTTACGTTCTGTATCTGCTTGCAGCGTATCTTCTATTTTTAAAGGCGGGTAAGCCAATGAATAAATGTCAATGTTTGATTGATTGTTGTGATTATAATTGGTCACTGCATATAGTTGTGACTGTAATGAATCGTAATAAAGTGTGCAGAATGAATTTACATCGTTAAAGGAGAAAGGAATGGTATCTGCATAGTTCGTGCTGTTCTTTCCGCTATCCAGGTCGAAAGATCTTAATAGGATGTAGCTGTTCGAGCAGTCGTTCGGAAAACATAAGGCATACAGCTTATTGTTTTTCTCATCTACAACAATGTTATTACCGATAACGAAATTTTTTGCATCGCCGGGAATAGACCATAATTTATTGGTTTTGAATGTATTGATGTCTATTGCATAGAGATCGTAGTAATTGACGACCCCTAACTCTTGTTTCCCTTGTGGGTTGCCGCATCCACCGAATATCAGCAACGTATCTTTGTTTTTATAGCCTGATCCGCTCAGATAACGCGGAGGTATTTCTTCACTATACGACACTGTTTTCCAATTATCCTGTATACGGTTCTTTTTGCGTATCTGGTTCTTATACCGATAGTTGCCGTATCCGCCAAAGATATACAGGCAGGAATCATAGGGGGATATAAAAGCATTGTGTTGCGAATACTCCGGATTCTTTATTACACGGTCATCGTTTGTCCATGTTTTGTTCTCAAAATTGAAAATGGATATCCATTGCGGGGTATCGAAATCATATGACCATAACTCATTGTAATACGGATGGTAAATAAGTTGGTTGTTTATTTCCGTATATGGAACTCCGTGAACAGGATAAATCGTATTCAGTGTGTTGTCGGTAGTCGAATAGGCGAGAACAGATGAACTATTGGCAAAGTAGATGGCGCCTTTCGAAGGAGCATGACAGATTTGTGTATATATCGGCAACTTCAATGTTTTTTCTTTTACCCATTTGGTATGTTTGTTTATCTCCCATGTGGGATTGGTTACTTTGGCCGGAATGTGATGCAGGCTGTCCGAACAGGAGTATGGCTGATGTTCTTTCAGTGGCCAGTATGCAATTGTTGTATTTTTGTCATTTGTAATTTTTATATTACGTATAGACATCGGAGGAACGTCCGAAGAGTGAAATTTTTCGTGATCGGAATATCCGAAATAGAATTTCACGTTTTTGATATTTATGGGTTCATACTGGTCCTGCAGTGCTTCGTTATCGAAAATAAGCCGGAGACTGTCCGGATAAATGGAACATCGGATATGCACCCATTTGTTCCATGTATATTGCTTGAGCAGCTCTTCGTCGAGAGCCAGATAGACATTGTTACCTTCTATCAGATTCAACGTTTTCTTTCCCGGGGTGATATTGGCTATTAAATCGAAACTTCTTTCGTCATCAATTATGATTCTGAAGACATATCCGTAATTATGTTCTTCTGATCTGAACTTAATGTCGAAATCCAGTGTAAAGCCTTTTGAGGCATCAAAATCGGGAGACAGTGTTAAAGAAGTCCTCTCTTCTTTAATGGCACTATGGGCGGCAAAATATAATCCGGATGAAATATTTTGTGATTCAAGTAGTATCGATTTTAATATTAAGAGCAGAAAAATAATCGTTTTTTGCATAATACTCGCGGTTGTTTCTATGCAAAGGTAATATGCTTTATGAGATTTGCAAAAAAAAGATTTATATTTTTGTAAGACCCTTTGCGGGATTATAAAAATTAATAAAATGTTAATGCTCAGCACATCCCTGCTTGGGCTTGGAAAAGATTTATTAATGAATTATTAATACCTTTGTTAACGGTTGATGATTATTTTTGCTACTTGTTAATTAAAGAAAGAAATATGAAAAATGTTGTTACAGTATTGGGGTTGATGCTATTCTTGATAGCATGTGGTGATAAAAAAGAGTTTAGCGGTAATCCTATTGTGGAGGGGTGGTATGCCGATCCGGAAGGGGTCGTTTTTGATAATGAGTATTGGATATATCCCACCTTGTCCGATCTTCCTCCCGGAGCTGATAGTACAGATTTTACAGGATGGCAAAAAGAAACGCGGGCCATCCATCAGGTCTATAATATCCAGACATATATGGATGCTTTTTCATCCAAGGATATGGTACACTGGACTAAACATCCCAAAGTATTGTCTGTTGAGAATATAAAATGGCTGGAGTTTGCTTTATGGGCGCCTTCTGTTGTTCAGGCGAATGGTAAATATTATCTGTTCTTCGGCGGTAATGATATCCAGAATGACGAACAGTATGGGGGAATCGGGGTGGCTGTAGCCGATCATCCGGCCGGTCCTTTTAAAGATGCTTTAGGCAGACCTTTGATTGATAAAATTGTGAATGGTGCCCAGCCGATCGATCAGTTTGTTTTTAAAGATGATGATGGTACTTATTATATGTATTATGGTGGCTGGCATCATTGTAATATGGTGAAGCTGAGTCCGGATTTATTAAGTCTTGTGCCTTTTGATGATGGTTCGTATTATAAATCTGTCACTCCCGAGAATTATGTGGAAGGTCCCTTTATGTTGAAACGGGATAATAAATATTATTTTATGTGGTCGGAAGGCAGTTGGGGCGGTTCGGACTATAGTGTGGCTTATGCTATTGCAGATTCGCCATTCGGCCCGTTCAAACGTATCGGAAAAATATTACAGCAGGATGAAAAAGTGGGTACAGGAGCGGGACATCATTCGGTGATTCAGATCCCGGGAAAGGACGAGTGGTATATTGTTTATCATCGTCATCCGTTGGGCGATACAGCTCCGAATCACAGGGAGGTTTGTATCGACCGTATGTATTTTGATGAAAATGGTTTTATTAAACCGGTGGAAATGACTTTCAAAGGTGTAGGTATAAATAGACTTCCGGATTAAGTACGAAACAATAGGATATCTTTGTCGATAGGGAATGCTTCTTTTGAAGAAAAACATGTTTTTTTCTTACAAAATAAGTGTTCCCTATTCTTTTGCCTATACCCGGATGTTATATCTTATGGATTTTTGATTAATTTCCCCGTAGAGAGATAGAACCTTCCTCTACGAGGAACGACTTGAAAGTCGTAGAGGAACGGGTCGTTTGTCGTAGAGGAAAAATATCAATTTATAATGTACTGGTAATCAATATACTGTTAATTTTGAGTTTTGTTGATAATTTTCTACTTATAAAATTCCCGATTCTGTTTTTCTTCTGTTTTCTGTTTGACGGAATTGTTTACATGTGTGTTATCTGAGGATAACTTTGATCTTTTATATATAAATATTCTCCACTCCTATTAGGCAAAGAATATATTCCTTCTTATTAGGAAATGTATTCTTTGCAAAGCAAGAATTAATATGTGGCAAGAGTGATTGATAATGCTAAATATGGAGAATTGTAATTAGGGAAAATGAATATATGCGACAGAATCTTCTTCTATGGGAAACGATTAATGTCTTGTTAATGTTTTCAATCCGGAAATGTGCTCTGAAAGTATCTGTAGCCACGATTATTAATGTTCTGTTAATGGTTTCATTAATTGCATCAACCTACTTTTGCATCAAACGAAAATAAAAACGATACCATGAAAAAAGTTCCTTTAATTGTATTCTTATCTATTTTACTTGTGTCATGCAGAAGTAAAGAGGTGGTTACTGACTCTACTTCTTTTTCTCCGGTTGACTATGTAAATCCGTTAGTCGGAACACAATCTAAATTTACATTATCTACAGGTAATACCTACCCGGCCGTTGCATTGCCTTGGGGAATGAACTTCTGGACACCGCAAACGGGAGATATGGGATATGGATGGACCTATTGTTATACAGATGATAAGATAAAAGGATTTAAGCAGACACATCAGCCCAGTCCGTGGATTAATGATTACGGGCAGTTTTCTTTGATGCCGGTGACCGGGGATAAAAAGTTTCTGCAAAACGAGAGAGGTAGCTGGTTCTCTCATAAGGCTGAGACGGCAAGACCTTATTATTATAGTGTATATTTGGCTGACCACGATGTAAAGACGGAGATCACTCCGACAGAACGTTCTGCTTATTTTAGATTTACTTTCCCGGAAAGTGAAGATTCGTATGTCGTGGTAGACGCATTTGATAACGGTTCTTTTATTCGGATAGATAAGGAGAACAACACGATAACCGGCTATACAACAAAGAATAGCGGAGGAGTGCCGGATAACTTTAAAAATTATTTCGTGATGAAATTTGATAGACCTTTCGTCACGGCAGAAGTGTGGAGTGGAGACAAAATTATAGAAGGTAAAAAGGAGGTAAAGGATAACCATGTCGGGGCTGTATTAGGATTCAGGACAAGCAAAGGTGAAAAGATTGGTGTGAAGGTAAGTTCTTCTTTTATTAGTGAAGAACAGGCCTGGTTGAATTTGGAAGAGATAGGTAGTAAAGATTTTAATGAGGTAAAAGAAGCAGCCCGGAATGCTTGGAATGATGTAATGGATAAAGTAAGAGTGGAAGGCGGTACGGATGAGCAACTTCGTACTTTCTACTCTTGCTTATATCGTTCCTTGTTGTTTCCACGTAAGTTTTATGAAATAGATAAATCCGGAAATATTGTTCATTACAGTCCTTACAACGGTGAAGTGAAGAGTGGGTATATGTATACGGATACCGGTTTTTGGGATACGTTCCGTGCTTTATTCCCCTTCTTGAACCTGATGTATCCTTCTGTTAACAAGGAAATTCAGGAGGGATTGGCAAACAGTTATAAAGAAAGTGGTTTTTTGCCCGAATGGGCCAGTCCGGGACACCGTCATTGCATGGTGGGTAATAATTCAGCTTCTGTGGTGGCCGATGCTTATCTGAAAGGATGCCGGACAGAAGAAATTGAACTGTTGTATGAAGCCGTACTGCATGGGGCAAATCATGTACATCCACAAGTTCCTTCAACCGGAAGATTAGGATATGAATATTATAATCGGCAGGGGTATGTACCTTATAATGTAGGTATTAATGAAAATGTGGCCCGTACCTTGGAATATGCTTATGACGATTGGTGTATCATGAAATTAGCGCAACAATTGAATCGTCCGCAGGAAGAAATCGACCTTTATCGGGAAAGAAGTAAAAACTATCGGTTCGTTTTTGATAAAGAGAGCAAACTGATGCGCGGAAAGAACGAAGACGGTACGTTTCAGTCTCCTTTCAGTCCGTATAAATGGGGAGATGCCTTTACAGAAGGTAACAGTTGGCATTATACCTGGAGTGTATTTCATGATGTGCAGGGGCTTATCGATCTGATGGGAGGAAAGGAGAGCTTTGTGTCCATGCTGGATTCTGTATTTGTAGTTCCTCCTATTTACGACGACAGTTATTACGGGCAGTGCATTCATGAAATAAAGGAGATGCAGATTATGAATATGGGCAATTATGCGCATGGTAACCAACCTATTCAGCATATGATCTATCTTTATAATTATGCAGGACAGCCTTGGAAAGCGCAATATTGGTTAAGGGAGGTAATGGATAAGCTGTATACCCCTTATCCGGACGGCTATTGTGGAGATGAAGATAACGGTCAGACTTCTGCCTGGTATATATTTTCTGCTTTAGGATTTTACCCGGTATGTCCGGGTTCAGGAGAGTATGTAATGGGAGCCCCTCTCTTTAAAAAAGCAATTCTTACACTGGAAAATGGAAAGCAGGTTATTTTGAATGCTCCCGACAACACAAATGACAATAGATATATATGTTCCTTGAAAATGAACGGTAAGGAATATAACCACAATTGGTTGAAACATGAGGAATTAATGAACGGTGCTGTTCTTGATTTCAATATGAGCCATACGCCAAATACACAGCGGGGAGTAAATGATGAAGATTTCCCTTATTCTTTGACTAACGAAAACAAATAAGAATATAAATGAATTTACAGAAGTTTTTATTATTAAGCTGTCTCATGTGTGCTTTCGGGTGCACCGGTACGGACAAACCGGAAGTGATAAATCCGGTGGCTTATGTAGACCCTTATATCGGAACCGGAGGACATGGACATACATTCCTGGGAGTTACCGCCCCTTTCGGAGCCGTACAGATCGGTCCTAATAATATCAATAAAGGATGGGACTGGTGTTCAGGATATCATTATTCCGACTCTATCGTGATTGGTTTTTCACATCTCCATCTCAACGGGACAGGTTGCAGTGACACCGGCGATATTCTGTTCATGCCATATACCGGTAAGGCACGTACGCAACCGGGAACGCAACAAGACCCTTTGTCCGGTTATGCTTCTTATTATTCGAAAGATAACGAGCGGGCGTTGCCGGGATATTACGAAGTTTTACTGAAAACTCATCGTACGAAAGTGGAACTTACTGCTTCAGACCGGGTGGCTTTCCATCGCTATACTTTCCCGAAAGATGTGGAAAAACATGTAATGATTAACTTGAAAGATGCAAATGGAGACGATCGTCCGACTGATACATATCTGGAGCAAATCAATGATACGGTCATCAGAGGATACCGGTATTCCACAGGTTGGTCAAAAAAACAGCAGATTTATTTTTCTGCAGTTTTCTCCCAACCTGTACATCTGACTTTGTATCATGATTCGGTGCAAGTAGCGGGAAATCGTCTTCAGGGATTGGACGTGAAAGGAAATGTTGCCGTTGCACCTGTAGTAGAGGAATTAGGAGTGAAAGTCGGTATTTCTCCCGTGAGTATGGAAAATGCCATGGATAATATCGGGCAGGAAATAAAAGATTGGAATTTTGAGAATATCGTTGCTGAAACAACCGGTAAATGGAATGCGGAATTATCGAAGTTACAGGTAGAAACAACCGATACAGTGGCAAAACGTATCTTCTATACGGCCTTGTACCATGCCTTTATGCAGCCGATCATGTTTAATGATTGTAGTGGGGAGTACCGTGGAACCGATAAAAATATATATGGCGATCCGGGCTTTACCAATTATACTGTATTTTCTTTATGGGATACTTATCGTGCAGCTCATCCTTTGTACACATTAGTACAACCGGAACGTGTTCCCGACTTTATAAACTCGATGCTTGCCATTTACGAGCAACAGGGACGTTTACCGGTATGGCATCTATATGGTTCGGATACGAATGAGATGATTGGTATCCAGTCCGTTCCGGTGATTGCAGATGCGATATTGAAAGATGTCAAAGGGTTCAATTATGAACGTGCTTATCAGGCGATGAAAGCATCCATGATGTCCGATTACAAAGGACTGTCGTATGTGACGGATCTGGAATATATTCCGGCAGACAAAGAAAATGAATCGGTTGCCAAAGGTCTGGAATATGCTATTGCCGATTGGGGAGTGGCACAGGTGGCACGGAAGTTAGGTAAGACGGAAGATTATGAGTATTTTTCCAAGCGTGCTTTAGCTTATCAGAACTATTGGGATAAAGATACACATTTCTTCAGAGGAAAAAATCGAGATGGTTCATGGGTAACTCCGTTCAACCCTGTGCATTCTACTCACCGTAACGATGCTTACTGTGAAGGAAACGGCTGGCAATATACTTGGTTGGTACCTCACGATGTCGAAGGCCTGATATCTTTGTTCGGAAGTAAGGAAGCATTTGTTTCAAAGTTGGACAGCCTGTTCCTTGTAAATGAAGATTTGGGTGATGCGGCTTCTCCGGATATTTCCGGTCTGATCGGGCAGTATGCTCACGGTAATGAACCGGGACATCACACGGTATATCTTTATTCCTTTGTCGGCCAGCAATGGAAAACGGCGGAAAAGGTGGATTATATCCTATCGCATATGTATAGCGACTTGCCGGATGGGCTGCAGGGCAATGAAGATTGCGGGCAGATGTCTTCCTGGTATGTCTTCTCTGCATTAGGTTTCTATCCGGTTAATCCGTCTGACGGTATGTATGTTTTCGGTAGGCCGATATTTGATAAGGTTGTGTTAAAACTGCCGGAAAATAAGGTTTTTGAGATACGTGCAAACAATAATTCCGCGGAGAATAAGTATATACAATCTATAGAACTGAACGGACAACCTTACAATAAACTTTATATCTCTCACGCAGATATTATGGCTGGCGGTACATTAGTATTTACAATGGGAAATCGACCGAATGAACAATTTGGTATGATCACTCAATCATCTGTAGAAACTGACATAAATTAACTATATTATTAATTAATATATATTAGCAATGTGATTGTCTTTATTGATTAATTACATGTTAGTTGCTATAATCAACTGTATTATTAACTATTTAAGATTAGTATTATGAAAAAGAATTTTTACAAAGGATTAATGACTCTTTGCTTTTGTAGTGTAGTGTTTACAACTAATGTAATGGCGCAGGACGAAAGTCCATTTGCAGGTGGAACAGGTACCCCTGATGATCCCTATTTGATTGCTACTCCACAACAGTTTGATAGGATGCGTGATGCCCGTGGAGCTTCTTATAAACTAATTGCAGACTTGGATTTTTCTAATGTGCATTTTGATTATGAGGGAGGATGGTGGCCCATTGGTGAATGGGGTAGTGGTTCTGGTTCTGCAGATCGCTTTCATGGTACTTTTGACGGTGATGGGCATACAATTAAGAATTTCTATGTAGAAAAACCGACAGGTGCTCATGATATGACATTTTTTGGAGTTGTGGAAGGAGCAACCATTGAAAGAGTTATTTTTGAGAATATCACTTTTATAGGGGAAGGACGTATGGGAATGATTTCCGGACAAACTGAAAAAACAACTATTCGGGAAGTTGGTGCTATTAATTGTACGGTTAAGAATATAGGTACAGGTGTAGAAGCTGGAGGATTTGTGGGTCCAGGTAGTCAGGTTGTTATATATGATTGTTACTTTGTGGATGGTTCTATTGTATGTGATGGAAAATTAAGTGAAACTGATTTACGGGGAGATAATGCTGCTGCTTTAGTTGGAAAAGCTGAAAATATGACTGCGATTATGTCTTCTTATGTATCTGGAACTGTTGTTGCCAGAAATAATTTGGGAGGAATTGCAGGAATGATAGATGCTTCAAGTTCTATAAGCGGATGTTTAGCAATGTGCGATGTTACAGGTAATGATGATGCAACAGGAATTGGGCGAATTTGTGGTGGTGGTTCTCCTGATTTGAGTTCAGGAAACTATGCATTGGAGACTGCAAAAGTTAATGGAAATTTGGTTACTACTGATAATAATGCAGATCAGAGAAATGGAGCCGATGTTACAAAAGCTGATCTTACACAAGAATTTTACGAAGAATTGGGGTTTGATTTTGATAATGTATGGAAAATGGATCCTTCTATCTCTGATTATCCTGTATTTAAATGGCAGAAAGCTGGTAGTACTGGAGTTAAAAATATAGATAATGATACTAATTACATAGTATCTGCTACTACTGACGGCGTCAAAGTAGAGGGACTGAAAGGAAATGAAACTATTTGTATTTATGATGTAACTGGAATGTTACTGAATGAGCAAATAGCAACACGAGGAAGTATGACAATTTCTTTGAATGCAACTGGTATATGTATCGTAAATATAGTATCAAGCGATGCAACCTCGACATTTAAGGTAGCTAAGTAATACAGAATTTATCTACAATTCATATTGAACAGTTATCAATATGAATTGTAGATATTATTCAGTATATAATAGCTTTATACGGATAATCTTAATTTTATACAATGCGAATTCGATTTTAATTAATTATGAGCATGGATGTGAAAAATTTAATACTAAGAAAGCATTTGTCGTTTTCTTGTTATTTACGCTTGATTTTGTTACTGTTTCTTTCTGTAAATAGCAGTACAATATTATTAGCAGAAAGTAATCAACGGCAACAGGTGTCGGGAGTGGTTCGTGACCAGTTAGGTGAACCTTTACCAGGAGTTAATATTTTGTTAGTGGGTACTTCAACGGGTACCATAACGGATATAGATGGTGCATATAGTATTACTGTTTCCAATACTAATGATGCTATTTTGAGGTTTTCTTTGATAGGCTTTTCTTCTAAAGATGTTGCAGTGAAAGGTAGAACAACTGTTAACTTGACAATGACAGAGGAGACCCAAATAGTTGATGAAGTAGTTGTTGTTGGATATGGTACGCAGAAAAAAGTATCATTGACAGGAGCAATTAGTTCAGTAAAAAATGATGAGATTATTGCTACTCCTTCAGTTAATGTCCAAAATATGTTGTCTGGAAAATTGCCCGGTCTTCGTATTCAACAGAATACTGGTGAACCCGGAAGTTATGATACCAGCATGGATATTCGTGGATTGGGTAGTCCTTTGATTGTTATTGATGGAGTAGTTCGTGAGGCTTCTGATTTGCAGCGTTTAGAGGCCAATGATATAGAAAGTGTTACGGTTTTGAAAGATGCATCGGCAGCTATTTATGGTATGCGGGCATCTAATGGAGTATTGCTTGTAACAACTCGTAAAGGGGCAGGAAGTGGAAAAACACAAATTGATTATACTGGGAGTTTTGGATTCCAGAATCCTACGGGATTACCTGAGGTATTAGATCCCGGACAGTATGTAGAATTGGTACGCGAAGCTGATAAAAATATGGGTCGTGGTATTGATTATACTTTTTCAAAAGAAGATTTGGAACGTTATAGAAGTGGAGAGTTTCAAGCTACGGATTGGAGTAGTCTGGTATTAAGAAAAATGGTACCTCAGACACATCATAATGTGACAGCTAGTGGTAATACGGAAAGGGCTAACTATTATTTGTCTTTCGGGTATTATGGAGAAGATGGACTTTGGAAGTCAGGTGATTTAAATTATCACCGTTTTAATATTCGTTCAAATTTGGGCTTTAAGATCACTGATCATTTAAAGGCTGAAATGTTGATTAGTGGAGTTTCAGATGAAAAAAATCAACCTCATAAAGATACTTGGGAACTCTTTAAATCCATATGGGCTTTGAGACCTAATGAAAGTCCGTATGCGAATGGAAATGAAAATTATTATGCTAATGTAATGAGTAATTCTGGATTGAATTCATTGGTTATTACAGATGCAGATAAAAGTGGTTATAAACGATATAAAAATAAAACGTTAAATACTACATTCTCTTTAACTTATGAAGCTCCTTTTTTGAAAGGATTGAGTGCGAAATTTTTATATGGATATGACTACAAAACGTCTCAAGAGAAAGAGTTTCAAAAAGCTTATACATTATATTCGTATGATGAGGGAGCACAGGATTATATTCCACAAACATTTGCGGCACCTTCTGCTGTTAGAAGAAAATCATGGGAAGCTTCTCAAAACTTGTTGCAAGCTTCTTTAAATTATGAGCACCTGTTCGCTGAAAAACATAATGTGAAACTTTTATTTTTATATGAACAAACATCGAAAGAGGAAGATAATGTTTGGGCTAAAAGAATTTTAGAAATGGATGCTGTAGATCAATTATTTTCTGGTTCTGATAACGAGCAACAAGGAAGTTCAGATGCTGGTCAAATATATAAAACGACTAATATGGGACTTGTTGGACGTTTGAATTATGATTATGCTTCTAAATATTTATTGGAGGCGAGTTTCCGTTATGATGGTTCGTCTAAGTTTGCCAAAGGACATCGGTGGGGATTTTTCCCTTCTGTTTCAGCAGGATATCGTATCTCTGAAGAGAATTTTATTAAGGATACTGATGCTTTGTCTTTTTTAACAAATTGGAAAATAAGAGCTTCTTATGGTGTGTTAGGCGATGATGGTTCGTCAAGCTATCAATTTTTATCCGGTTATGACTATCCGGGTGCAGGTTATGTTTTTGGGACAGAAGCTTATAAAGGATTAGGCTTTAGAGGGCTTCCGAACCCCAGTATAACATGGTATACTTCTAAAACGTTAAATGTTGGTACTGATCTGGATTTATTCAATGGATTGTTTTCTTTCCAGATAGACTTTTTCTGGAGATATAGAGACGGCCTATTGGGAAAAAGAAATCAGGAAGTTCCGGGAACAATTGGTGCAGAGATGCCAGAGGAAAATTTGAATCAGGATTTATATAAAGGATTTGAAGTTGTATTAGGACATCGTAATCAAATAAGAGATTTTAGATATTCTGTTAGTTTGAATTTTGCTCTTACTCGCAAAATGAATAGAAAATTAGTAGAAGGTGATGCTGTGAATTCTTATGATAGATGGAGAGGAAAGTATTCTAATCGTTATTCTGACATGGGATGGGGATATGGCTCCAATGGGCAATATACCTCTATGGAAGATATTTGGAATTCACCGGATCAAGATGGAAAAGGTGGTTCAACATTATTACCAGGAGATTGGAAATATGAAGACTGGAATGGTGATGGAATAATTGATGATAATGATGTATATCCGAATGTTTTTGAATTTTCAAATAGTAATCCTAAAATGACTTATGGAGCAACTGTAACTGCTAATTGGAAAGGTTTTGACTTAAATATATTATTTCAAGGTGGAGCGGGATTTAATGTCAGATATTTAGAACAGCTCCAGTATCCTTTATGTTTTGGAGGTAATGGCTTGTCTCATTTTTATGACCGCTATCATCAAGATGAAGAGGGTAACTGGATAGCAGGAAAATGGCCTACAACACGAGATCCGGCTGCTTGTCAATCTAATTTAAAAGACTCTCAGCAAACTACTCAGGATGCTTCATATTTGCGTCTGAAAAGTATAGAACTTGGTTATACAATTCCTCTTAAGTTTACTCGCAAATTTAAAGTTGACAGATGTCGGATTTTTGCAAATGGATATAATCTATTTACAATAACAGGATTGGATTTTGTTGATCCTGAACGCACGTCTGGTAGTTATGGATATTTGTATCCAATTATGAGAAATTTTAATTTCGGTTTAAATTTGTCCTTTTAATTAATAGTTTGATTATGATGAGATTAGTAAAGAAAATAATATTGTTAGTCGCTGTAGTGACTATCCATTCTTGTGATTATTTGGATGTACCTCCAATTAATATTATACAAGATGATGCTATATTTAAATCTGAATCAGGTATTAAAGCGTATATGACTACATTGTATGCTGATTTGCCGATAGAGGACTTTCGTTTTAGCCAATATGGCTTTAATGTGAATAACGCCGGAAAGGCGCACTTGGCTCACGTGTCGGGAGAGGCTATGATTACTTTAGGTGATGAACTTTTTTCTATAGGCGACGGTACTTGGTGGGGAGCCTGGGATTATGGTCGTATTCGTAGAGTAAACTATTTTATAAAAACATTGCCTGAGTATCAGGGAAATTTTTCAAAAGCTTTGGTAGATGCTTGGTTAGGGGAAGCGTACTTTATTCGTGCGTATTGCTATTTTTCAATGGTAAAACGTTATGGTGGGGTACCTGTTTTGGAAGAGCCACAGGAATATACAGAAGATATTGAGAGTTTGAAAGTACCCAGAAATACAGAAAAGTATTGTTATGATTTTATTGCAGAAGATTTGGATAGGGCTGCACATTTGTTGCCTGAAACAGAATCTCTTTTAGGGCAGGGACGTGCTACTAAATATGCAGCTTGGGCATTAAAATCAAGAGCAATGTTGTATGCTGGTTCTATTGCTCGGTATGGCACACTTGATTTGGATGGTCTTGTTGGGATTGATTCTTCTTTGGCAAATGACTATTTTGAAAAATCCTATCAGGCTGTAAAACAGATAGAAGGTAAGTTTTCTTTATATAGAAAAAACACCAATAAGGAGCAAAATTACGCAGATCTTTTTTTGGCAGAAAGTAGTACTGAAAATATATTTGTGAAATATTTTCAAAGGAATGTGAATGCGCATGGATATGACACTTATTGTGTACCTTTTCAGTATACCAGTGGAGGATATTCTTCATATTTATGTCCTCCTCTGGAATTCGTAGAGAGATTTGAACGCAAAGACGGAACTCCTGCTAATTTTGCAGAAAGAGGAACTTCACAACATTTTGCAGATCCAGCTGACTTATTTAAGGATATGGATGCACGTTTTTGGGGAACTATTATCTATCCGAATGCAGTATTTAAAAATGAAAAATGTGATATACAAGGAGGGATAATAAAAAGAGATGGTACTGAGATTAATACAGTAGGTCAAAACTGGGAATCATCTACATATACGGATATAGATGGAAAAGTCTATCATGTTACAGGAAAGAGTGGAATTGCTAAATATTCCGGTAATGGAACAGGATTCTATGTTCGTAAATATTTGGATGAGAGTTTGCCGAAAGAGGAGTTGAAAGAAAATTATTGCGAACATCATTGGATTGACATGAGGTATGCTGAGGTTCTATTGAACGGTGTTGAAGCTGCGGTAGAAATGGGACAACACTTGGATGATGCTTTGATATGGATAAATGATATTCGTGATCGGGCAGGTGTAAAAACTTTGAATAGTTCTGATTTGACCATTGATAAAGTTCGTAATGAACGTAGAATTGAATTGGCTTTTGAAAATCATACGTATTGGGATTTAAGACGCTGGAGGATCGCTGATAAAGAGATGGAGTCAAAACGTTATACAGGGTTATCTCCTTACTTCGATCTTAGAGACAATACGTATGTTTTTAAAGTGGTTGATGCTAATGACCAACGTTATACATTTGATGTGAAAATGTATTACGAGAGAATTCCAGATAGTGAAATTGCAAAAAACCAAAAATTGATACAAAATCCATATTATAATTAATCATTAAAATGTTAAAATATGAGTAGATTATATATATTATCGTGCTTGATGGTCTTTATGTTATCTTCCTGCGGATATTTTGAGTATGATAATTATGAAGAGCCAAATTCGGGAATAGAAGGAACGGTAGTTGATAAAAAGACTAATGAATTGTACTGTTCTGAAACAGCCAATAGTTATAAAATAGAATATTATGAGTTGAGTTGGGAGGAAGCTGATCATGCCAATACGCAAGCCAGATTTTTTTGGGGAAAAGCTGACGGAACTTTTACAAATACAAAAATCTTTGCCGGAGAATATCGTATTACTTTGAAGGAGGGTGCTTTTTATGCTCCTGATCCAGAGATAGTGACTCTGGAAAAAGGAGAAATGACAAAATTGAACTATGCTGTTACTCCTTATGCCCGGGTGAATATTGATGAAATAACTTTAAGTGGTACAAAACAAAATAATTTGGTTATCAAATATACAGTAGAGGATACACAAAAAGAAATTGATATAACCAATGTGGACAAAGGGGTGTATACTCTTAGTGAGGCACAGGTTTTTATATCCAGTAAGTCTCCCAACGTAGGGGTGAATAACACTGAATCTAAATATACAGTGAGAGCTGTTCATAAGTTTACTACTTATACCCCGGGTACTCCAATTACCGTAACAGAAAAGAATGTGAAAAATTTACCTGCTGGAAAATATTGGGTAAGGATAGGGGTTCGTACGAATAATCCGGGAAAGAAATATAATTTCTCTCGTATACTTGAGGTAGTAATTCCTGATTTAAACAGTTAAAATAGAGCAAATATGAATTTTAATATGAATTTGAAATATATATTGATTGGATTATTGGGAATGAATGGTGCGGCAGTAATGCCGCAAGCCATTCAGCAGGAGGTTGTAGAACCGACGGAAAACGCCTTGATTATTCCCATGAATAGTCAAAACGTAACTACTCTTTTTGATCCACAGAATTCCGTTAGTTTTGATGAGGAGAGAGGAGTTGTGGGAACGAGTAATAATTTGACTTTAGATTTGGGGAATATTGATTTTGGTAATAAGAAGTATGATTGCATATGGGTTGAGATGTCTTATCAGAATCCGGTAAGTGAGGACACTAAATTTGAATTTTATTTAGATGATGATTTGGTTGCGCCTAAAACAAGTTTTTCTGTTCCATTAAATATTGCTCCGATTGATTATCATACAGATAGAAAACCGCAATCTGGATTATATTTTAAGAATGAGCAATGTCCGTATGAGGCAATTACCGTTTTTGATTTACGAAATAATGATAATACTTCTAAATTGATAGTGGAGGCTGCCCAAGGAGTTATCAATCAAAAGAGAGGGGAGGTTTACCTGATTATTGAAGATCATCATATTAGACAATTCGAAGATGCTTATGGTATCGGAAAATGTAATTTATTGAGAGACGAACAATATAATTCTTATGTAAAGGACGGAAAAACATACAATTATTCAGGGCTTGCATCATTTATGAAACGTTATAAAAATAATTTTAGTAAAATGGTGCTTTGGACAAAAGATAAAAAATGGACTTGGTGTATGGCGTTAATGATTTGTGCACAAGAAGGAGCAATTCCTGTGACCGAAGATATAATGCATTTTTTTCAAGATGAACTTGGGGTAAATTTACCGGTCGAAGATATTCGTGATAAATGGAGTAATGAAATGGAAGCCTATGAGTGGGTAATAACAGAGTTTGTAGATAAGGGGAAATGCCATCCAACATTATCTTTTTCTGTTGGCTTGCGTGAGGACAGCGAATCTAATCCTTGGAGGTTATATGATTATGCTGTTGCAACAAAAGGCTTGATTTTTTATTTGGAAGCTAAAGAGGGTAGTGAAGGGTTTAATATGATCCAAAAATTATGTGCTCATATGAAATATCCAATAGGCTCATCTGTGATGGGATATGGTGCGGGTGATGATGGAGACGGACTAAATAAAGCAACTAATCCATATAATGTCGGTTTTATGGTGAGTGACTTCTACTCTAATGGTAGCTTCTGGTGTTCTTATCCCCGTAAGGCTTTTCAGCAACGTAAGGGACAGGCCATAGAAGCCAAACCTGGGAAGATATATGTGAGTTTGGTGTGGAGTGATGGAGACAACATTCAATTTGATGCTAATCATTTATACAATATGTTTAGTGCTCCAGGAAGAGGAGATGTGCCGGTTGGAGTGACAATGGCAGCTTCTTTACAGGAACTCAATCCTTTCTTGTTGGAATATTTTTATAAAAATTTGACTCCGAATGATGAGTTGATGGCAGGTCCTTCCGGTTTTCAGTTTATTTATGGTGATTCATTTGCTACTGCTGCTGCCGATCCCGACGGAAAATATGATGAGTGGCTGGCTATGAATAATGAATGGCTGGCTACAGCAGGTTTTCATACCGGTTGTTTATGGAATACTTCACATGAAGAACGTTATAGGGAATATATGAGAACTTGTGGATTACAAGGAGTTTATGACGGTAACAATGTGAGCTATCGTTATGAAAAAGGAAAAAATGGAGAAGGAGTCGTTTCAATATCACAGGGGGCACATTGTTGGAAAGAAGGGGATGTCTATAATTATTTGACAGGATTTAAGCCCAGCACTCAAAAACCAGTTTTTTGTAATGTTTATCTCATCGCTGCAAATTATGGTGGCTTGGATGGTTACGAACGGTTGAAACGTGAACTTACCCGCTTGGAAATGTATCTACCCAATACCTATGAGTTTTTGCTACCGATGGATCTCTGTGCTACATTTAATAAATATCTTGAAGAACATGGAGGTAAATATGAATAGATTATTTGGGTTATTGTTCGCGTTGTTTTTTGTTTTTTATTGTAAAGCAGATAATTTATCTGTCCCTATGGCGGGTAATGGAAATGGTAAATATTTGAATAGTTCGGTGCAGATATTGGGTGATGGGACATATGATGCTGCTTCAGTGTCAGTGATCAGTACGGGTAATAATACGGCTATTAAGATTAATAGTGTAAATCTCGGAGATGAAATATATACATATAATTCTTTTTCTGTTGAATACACAAATCCTCAGGAATTATCTGAAAGATCGTTTTTTGATATTTTTTTGGAGGATGCAGCTGAGCCGATAACTTCTGTTCCGGTGGAGAAAACAATGACAGGTGAATATAAAACGATGACGGCTAAACTGTCACAAAGTGTATTAGGAAAGCATAATATTTATATTCGTTGGAGAGGTCATAATTCGAGTCTTAGGACATTTATAGTCAATGAATTGACTCCTATGGCGGAAGTTCCTTTGGTTCGTTCATTTTCTACAAAGACATTTAAGTTTTCGAAGGCGATGATTGGGGATATAGAGGGGGTACACCAACTGAAAATGCTTTGGAAAAATCAGAATGCAGTAGTGAAAGCGGTTTATTTAGATAAAATAAATGAAGAACCCACTTCGATCAATCTGTCGAAAAATGATGAAGTGAATATTTCTCTTTTGGATAAAGGATTTAGAATCGTTTCTAAGTTTTCTATTGGCAATATTGAGTTATATTCTATATCTGGAGAGAAAATTCTGGAGTTAAGATCTAATAATTGTGTAGAGGAAGTTTCTGTTGTGCCGGGAGTCTATGTCTTGAAAATAGTGAATACTGAAAAGAAAGTAATTATACGGAAACTATTAATTTAGTTTGATTGAATATGAATACAAAAAAGGTAATCGCATGAATCATAATAAGTTATTTGTTTTGTTGATAAGCATGTTCTTCCATTTCAATGTGATGGAAGCAAGAGATTATGTCCAATATGTTGACCCCTATATTGGCTCAGGAGGACATGGACATGTTTTTGTAGGAGCTTCCGTTCCTTTTGGGGCCATACAGGTGGGACCGCAGAATATTCATAAAGGTTGGGATTGGTGTTCTGGCTATCATTATTCTGATAGTGTGATTATTGGATTTGCTCATACTCATTTAAATGGAACCGGATGTACTGATTTGGGGGATGTACAAGTAATGCCTTTTACGGGTAAAGTGCGGACAAAAAGAGGAGAACAACACGATATATCCGGTAGTTATGCTTCCTATTATAAGCATGAAAATGAAATAGTTCGTCCTAATTACTACTCCTTATTGATGGAGAATGGAATTAAGGTCGAACTCTCAGCAACAGAACGTGTAGCTATACACCGTTATCATTATCCTAAGCAAAATGTGGAGAAACATATTCTTATTAACTTGAAAGAAGGTAATGGTTTTGAAGATTATGCTTCTGGTTTAAAAAAAGTTGACGATTATACAATAGAAGGTTATCGATTTGTGAACGGATGGGCGCCGGAGCATCGTATTTATTTTGTTTTAAAAACAAACAAGCCGATTAAAGACCTGTTACTTTTTGAAGATAGTGCATTTGTCGATAGTAAAGATTTGAATAGTAAAGGAGTAAAAGGAGTTTTAGTTTTAGATAACGATCTTTCTGATATTTCTTTGAAAGTAGCCATATCGTCAGTAAGTTGTCGGAATGCAGCATTAAATGTGGAAGGTGAGATTCCACATTGGGATTTGGAAAAAGTGTCTAAAGAAGGATTGAAAAAGTGGAATAAAGAATTGGGTCGCATAAAACTGTCCGATACAAATGCGAAGAATTTGAAAATATTCTACACGGCCATGTACCATACGTTGATTGCTCCCACCACCTATTGTGATATCAATGGAGAGTATAGAGGACACGATAATAAAATAAGTAAAGCGGAGAAAGGTGTTAATTATTCAACATTTTCACTTTGGGATACTTACAGAGCTTTACACCCTCTGTTTACAATTACTCAAACAGAGCGTGTGGGGGATTTTATAAATTCGATGCTGGCTATTTACGATCAGCAGGGAAAACTTCCGGTATGGCCATTACTTGGGGGAGAAACCGATCAGACACCTGGTTATAATGCACTGAACGTAATAGCTGATGCTTATTTGAAAAATATTAAGGGATTTGATGCTCAAAGAGCTTTTCAGGCATGTATTCAGTCGGCCACTTATTTGAAACAAAAAGGTATCCCCTATGTATTAGAACAGGAATACATTCCTTATGAAAGACTGGGTGAAGCTACTTCCATTGCTATGGAATATGCAATTGGAGATTGGGGAGTTGCTGCGATGGCTCAAAAGTTGGGAGATAAAGAAATGTTTGATCTATTTCTTAAAAGGAGTAAATATTACAAGCATTATTTTGACCCGACTATTCGGTTTATCAGGCCTAAAAGTGTTGATGGGACATGGGCTACTCCATATGATCCGATCATTTCAGTACATGGAGGACATGGCTTTTTTAGTGAGGGTACGGGTTGGCAATATTCTTTTTATGTTCCTCAATGCCCGTCTGATTTAATTGAGATGTATGGAGGTGATAAGCTCTTTACACAAAAATTGGATTCTCTTTTCACAATGGAGGGAGATATGGGAGAACATGCTTCTGTTGATATAACCGGTTTGATTGGACAGTATGCACATGGAAATGAACCGAGTCATCACATGGCATATTTGTATTCGTATGCAGGACAGCAATGGAAAACGGCTAAAATAGTGCGTCAGATATTGACGAATTTTTATACTGATCAAATTGACGGTATAATTGGTAATGAAGATTGTGGACAGATGTCCGCATGGTATTTACTGTCCGCTATGGGATTTTACCAGGTAAATCCTTCTTGGGGCGTCTTTGCTTTTGGTAGTCCGTTGTTTGAGAATGTTAAGATTGAATTACCCGGCAAGAAGAACTTTACAATTGAAACGATTCATAATAGTGATGAAAATATCTATATTCAGTCAGTGGAATTAAATGGAAAAACTTATTCTAAATCTTACATTCAGTACGAAGATATAATGAAAGGAGGTACTTTGAGATTTTATATGGGGAATAAGCCTAATTATCAGTTTGGGGCTGCATCTCAGACTCGTCCTTTTACTCCTTTCTAACCAAATGGTGTACATCAATGACTGATTTTATATGAAAAAAATATATAGTACAATTTTGGTAGGAAATTTATTGCTTGTTTTGTCTTTCTTTTCTTGTCAGGCACCAGAAATGAGAGTTTTTGATCTGCGTACAGACTATCTGACAAATCCAGTAGCCATACAAGCGAACTTCATATGGTTAGGTTGGAAGTTGGATGTTTGCAATGGAAAGAACAGAAATAAAATGCAGTCGGCTTATCAGATATTAGTAGCGAGTGATTCATTACTACTATTCGATGATATTGGTGACTTATGGGATTCCGGAAAAGTCAATTCTTCTCAATCCCAACAAATTCTTTATAAGGGGAGAGCACTTGTATCTCGCCAACATGTTTATTGGAAAGTTAGAGTTTGGGATGAAAATGATCAGGTGACGGAATGGAGCGCTATTGCTAACTGGGCTATTGGATTGGAGCCAGTTGATTGGCTGGCTTCTTGGATTTCCAACCGGGAAGATGATACTCCTTTGGAAGCTAATGTAGCCCCTGCTCCATTTTTTCGTAAAAATATTGAAGTTGTTAAAGAGATAAAAAATGCCAGAGTTTATATCTGTGGATTAGGTTTTTATGAAATGTATATTAACGGTGGTAGAATCGGAGATCAGATGCTTGCTCCTGCTGTTACTAATTATGATAAACGTACCATAGAGCATATTCTGTATCCGTATGACGATCAATCACACAAACGCATACTATATAATACTTTTGATGTAACTTCATATTTGAAAAAAGGAAAAAACTGTTTGGGGGTTATTTTAGGTAATGGTTGGTACAATCAGCGTGGGCGGACTGTTGAGGGATATATGTGGTATGATACTCCACGTTTATTGCTACAATTGGAAATTGTTTATCAGGATGGTACTATGGAAAATATCGTTTCCGATGAAAGTTGGAAGTGTGCAATCGGACCTTTGGTTTCTGATAATATATTTACCGGAGAAGTGTATGATGCCCGAAAAGAAATGGATGGATGGAGTTCGGTGGAATATGATGATTCATTGTGGCAAAAAGCGATAAAAGTACGTTCTCCCGAAGGTAAATTATATCCCCAGACTGCTCCGTACGACAAGGTAATGCAAATGTATCACCCCGAATTGAAGGAGCAGGTCAATGATTCTGTTTATCGTTTTGTTCTTCCGAAAATGATTGCCGGCTGGGCTATGTTGACAGTTTCCGGAGAAGCGGGTGACTGCATAAAACTTCGGTTTATTGGTGAGGAAGGTATTGATTTTGGACAATCGGATACATATATTCTGAAAGGAAATGGAGAAGAGTGTTGGGAACCTCGTTTTACATGGCATACATTCAGGGAAATAGAAGTAATATCTCCAAAAGTAGCATTGAATGCACAAAGTCTCATTGTAAAGGAGATATATACGGATGTGGATGAAACCGGGACTTTTGTATCATCGGATACGATACTTAACAGTATCTACCGGAAGTATATTCATACTCAAAAAATCAACATGCATGGAAGCATCAGCAGCGATTGTCCACATCGGGAACGCTTGGCTTATACAGGTGATGGACAAGTGTTGGTTGAAAGTATGTTGTATGCATTTGACTGCACTCGTTTTCTTTATAAATGGCTGGACGATATTGCAGATGCACAAAACCATATGACTGGTTATGTTCCTCATACTGCTCCCTTTGGTGGCGGTGGTGGTGGACCAGCATGGGGTTCGGCCTATGTGATTATGCCGTGGGCCTATTATCATCAATATGGTGATACCATACTGTTATCCCGACATTATGATGGTATGAAGCATTGGATTCAATATCTTGGTACTCGTTTGGATGCCAGAGGGATTGTAGTAAAAGAAGAGCCTAATGGCTGGTGTTTGGGAGATTGGTGTACACCCGATAAGATAGAATTACCGGAGTCGCTCGTGAATACGGCATATTATTATCGCGTAACAGATATTATGTCTAAAGTCGCTCGTGTTCTCAATAGAACAGAAGATACTTCTTATTTTGATGCGTTGGCTAAGCAGATTAAACAGAATTTTAATGAAGTCTTTTGGGATGAAGACGAGAACGGCTATTGGGAAAGTAGACAGGGAGCTAATGTTTTTCCGTTAGCTTTCGGGTTGGTACCCGAGGATAGAAAAGAAAAAGTACTGAACACGTTGTTACGTCAGATTGAATCGCTCGGTTATCATTTTGACACTGGAATTTTGGCAACTCCTTTATTATTAAAAGTACTGACAGAGAATAATTATGGCGACGTGGCATACAAGCTTATAACTCAACACTCTTATCCTTCTTTTGGTCATTACATTACTCGAGATGAATATTCCTGCTTATGGGAAGACTGGCACGGGAATAGTTCCCGTTGTCACCCGATGTTTGGGAGTGTGGTGGCATGGTTCTACGATACATTGTTGGGTATTCGTTATGATTCGGAACGGCCGGGAATGAAGCATATTATAATATGTCCTCGTCCGATTGGTGATTTATCCTTTTGTAAAGGGAGCTTCCGTTCTCTGTATGGTATGGTCCGTTCGGAATGGGAGGTAGACGGAGAGCAAGGTTTCTCAGTGAAAGTGGAGATCCCTGCAAATACTACTGCTACTCTATTCATTCCGAAACAATATACAGAGGTCATGGAATCCGGAAAATGTATGGAAATGAAGGATAATACTTTGTTTTTGGGCTCGGGGGTTTATCATTTTATCATGAAGTAGAAAAAACAGATTATGAAGAAAATATTGATTTTACTATATGGTATTTTATTGTCTTTTTCTTGCTATGGAAAAGAGAAATGCTATCCAATAGATTTGAGATGTGAATATTTGTGTCGGCCGTTGAGTATTGATGAAAGATCACCACGATTATCGTGGAAATTATTCGATAGACGGGCAGATGCTTTACAAACTGCTTATTATGTAGCGGTAAGTACGGATTCTTTATCTTTATTAAAGGGTGAAAATATTCTTTGGTCTGAAGAAAAGAAGAGTAATAATACACTGATTAGATATACAGGCAAAGAATTGGAGCCTTTTACCAGATACTACTGGTGTGTTTCTATTGCTGATAAAGACGGTCAAAAATCATCGAAGGTAATATCTTCTTTTGAAACAGGTATGTTGGATCAGCAAAATTGGAAAGGTAAATTCATTTCCGACGGCAAGGATATAGAAGATCGTTCGACTCCTTATTTCCGCAAAAATATAGGTATAAGTAAGAAAGTTAAATCAGCGAGAGCTTATATTACAACAGCAGGATTGTATGAGTTGTCTATCAACGGAAAGAAAATTGGTGACCATATTTTAGATCCTGCCTATACGGATTTTGCGAAGCGTTTGTTATATGCTACTTATGATGTGACCAAAGATTTGAAGCAGGGTGAGAATATATTAGGTATTTTATTAGGTAATGGGTGGTATAATCATCAGCCGGTTGCTGAATGGAATTTTCATCAGGCGGACTGGAGGGGTAGACCTTCTTTCTGTTTGAATCTTCGTATCGTATATACGGATGGTACAGAAGAAGTGATAGCTTCGGACCGTTCTTTTGAAACAACAGCAAGCCCGCTAACTTTTAATGCTATCTATTTAGGTGAAGGATATGATTTTAGGAGAGAAAACAGAGAGACGTATGCTTTAGAGAGTAATGGGGGGGATTGGCAACGGGCAATAGAAGTGGCTACTCCTGCTGAAAAACTGGTGGCTCTGAACATGCCTCCGATTCGTATAACAGACAGACTACATGCAAAAAGTATTAAGAAGTTTAGCGATACCAATTATGTGTTTGATTTCGGACAAAATTGGTGTGGAATAATTGATGGAGTATTTAAGGGAATAGAGGGAACTCGTGTGAAAATAAAACATGCAGAAAGTCTTGATGAAAAGAGAGAACATGTGTATGATGATTGTTTGACTGGTTTCTACAATGCCGAACGTTACGGAAAGCACCCCGATGATGAGCAATTCCAAACGGATATTATTTATTTAGATGGGAAAAAGGACCATTTTGTTCCTCGATTTAGCTACAAAGGATTTCGGTATGTGGAAATTACTTCAGACAAGCCTTTAAAGCTGGATAAAAAGAGTCTGAATTCTTGTTTTGTACATACGGATGTTCCGGAAATTGGATCTTTTGAATGCTCTAATCCTTTGTTTAACAAGATAATGAGTGCAACCCGATATTCTTATCTGTCCAATTTGATCGGAATTCCGACAGATTGTCCGCAACGAGAGAAAAACGGCTGGACGGGAGATGCCCATCTGGCTATAGAAACAGGGCTGTACAATTACGACGCCATTACTTTTTATGAAAAATGGATGAGGGATTTACAGGATAATATGTTTGATAATGGTCGTCTTGCTTGTATTATTCCTTCTGGTGGCTGGGGGCAAACGGACAATACGGTTGATTGGACTTGTGCAGTAGCCATTATTCCTTGGACTATTTATGAATTTTATGGAGATGCTACCTGTTTAGCCGAAAATTATGAAATGATGAAAAAGCATGCAGACTTTTTTCTGAAACATTATCCGGCTGGTTTAGTCCCAGATGCTTGTTTGGGTGATTGGTGTCCTTATAAAGCGGTATCTAATAAGGAATTAACGGCATCCATCTGTTTCTTCCGGATGGTAGATATTATAGCAAAGGCAGCCCGGTTATTCAATAAGGAGGATGATTTATTCTTTTATAGAAAAATGGCAGATAAAATAAAAACTGCAATCAATAAAAAGTTTTTGAATGAAGAAACGGGTATTTATGCAAGCGGTTATCAGGCGGAGTTGAGTATGCCTTTGCGTTGGAATATTGTTCCCGAACATTGCCGTGCTAAAGTAGCCGCCAACTTATCAGCACGAGTAAAACAGGACAATGATCATTTGGATGTCGGCATCTTTGGTTGCCAGGCGTTATTGGATGCTTTAACCACAACAGGAAATGTAGAACAGGCATATCGAATAGCCAATCAGACAGATGAACCTTCATGGGGTAACTGGATTGAGCGGGGAGCAACGACTTTACATGAGTGGTGGCAGTATGATGGAAAAGCCATAACTTCTGAAAATCACATAATGTTTGGTGAAATTGGTGCCTGGCTTTATAAAACATTGGGAGGAATCAATCCGGATGTTGCATGTCCGGGATTTAAGAATGTGATATTGAGACCTTATTTTTTGAAAGATATTAGTTATGTAAAAGTGTCGTATATTACGCCTCAGGGCATGGTTAAATCTTCATGGAATAGGAAAGGGGCAAAAATTATTTATAAAGTGACAGTTCCTCCTAACTCTACAGCAACGTTATTTTTACAAAAGGACGAGCCGGTGAATTTGAAATCCGGAACATTTACTTTTGAAGTGATACCATGACGAATATTATAAATGGAAAGATATGAAAACTGTAGAAAGATTTTTATTGGCAATTGTTGTAACTTTCTGTTGCGTAAATGTTGCAGCCCAATCCGGATATGATGCAAAATATCCATATGATCCGGCGAAGCAGCCTGTTGACGAAAGTGTAGCCGGTGAGGTATTGGAATTTCGTTTTACCAACTCCAAAATTTATCCGGGAACGGAGAGAAGCTATTGGATTTATATTCCTAAAGCTTATAAAGGTGATAAACCGGCCTGTTTGTACGTATGTATGGATGACATTTTGTTTAAAGCCACTACCGTTTTTGATAATTTGATAGCAACTGGGGAAATGCCAGTGACTATTGGTGTTTTTGTGGGGCCAGGTAAAATAGAAAGAAATGGAAAGTTTCTCCGGGCTAACAGAAGCTATGAATTTGATACTACTAACGACCGTTTTGTTCGTTTCCTGTTAGAGGAGTTGTTGCCTGATGCCGAAGCTAAAAAGACTACAGACGGACGTTTATTAAACTTTTCAAAGAATCCTAATGACCGTGCCATTGCAGGGGCAAGCAGTGGAGGTATTTGCGCTTTTACTGCTGCTTGGGAACGTCCTGATGCATTTCGTCGTGTGTTTAGTGCTTTTGGCTCTTTTGTAGCTATGAGAGGTGGTAATGAATATCCAGCGTTGATACGGAAAACGGAACCTAAACCTCTTCGTATCTTTTTGGAAGACGGAACAGAAGATGCATGGAATCCTCTTTTAGGGCATTGGTTTGATGGTAATTTGCTGATGGAATCAGCTTTGGCCTTTTCCGGGTATGAGGTAGCTCACTCTTGGGGGCATGGTGGACATGACGGAGTACATGCTGAGAATATTTTTCCGGATGTAATGCGTTGGCTTTGGAAAGGATGGCCGAAAGAGGTGGAGTGTGGTGTTTCGAGGAATGATATGCTTTCTGAAATTATAGACAGTCAATCACAGTGGCAGGAGATAGAGTTACCAGGAGTAATATCCAGTAGCCTGTTTGCCAATAATTCCGGAGATATTATATTTCAAACAATTGATCAGAATATCCATAAACTGAATCAGGATGGTATACAGAATTTAGGTCGATTCTCTGATTGCTCTTTGGTAGGTGTATTGTATAATAACTTGTTATTATTGGATTCGTCGGGTAGACTCATGAATGATAAACGTGACATATTGCTGAAGGGGATGCAAGGGACCGAAAGTATTTTACCGGTGGATGAATCAGTAGTATATACAGTTCAGCAGAAAGATAATGGAAATATATTATGGAAAGTAAATTTGAACAGAAAATCAAAAGAAAAAATAGATGAAGATGAGGTAGGAGGGAAGTTTTTGGCTATATATCCTGATCATTCACGTTTAGTACAGAGGAGAGTAAATTCCCAATGGATATATTCTTATGTTCCCTCGGAAAACGATTTATTCTCTGATAAACAGCCTTATTACAGATTGCATAGTACCAATGATTCTTTTGCTTCTGAAAACGGAAATATGGTATTTGACAGCAGGGGGTATCTTTATGTAGCGACTCTGCTGGGAGTTCAGGTTTGTGACAGAGAGGGGTTGGTAAGAGCTATATTACCAATACCCGGTGAACAAATACATTCTTTATGTTTGGGTGGTAAAGATATGAATGAGTTATATGTTTTGACAGAAGATAACTTATATGTTAGAAAATTGAATACGTCAGGAATTTGAGTATAATTATGAAGAAAAATATTTTACTTTTACTATTAAGTTTTTTGTCTTTTTATGTAGAAGCTGGGAATAATAAAGAAGTGCCGGCTTCTCATTTCAGGGCTCCTGCTTATCCATTGATTACAATTGACCCTTATATTTCTGCGTGGTCGCATACTGATAAACTGTATGAAGATGACGTCAGGCATTGGACGGGAACAGAACATCCTTTAGTAGGTGTTTTGAGAGTAGATGGTAAATGCTATCGTTTTATGGGGAAGGATAAGCAAGTATTAAAAGCAATACTAAAAGATGCTCGGAACGAAGAATGGCAGGCTAAATATACAAATACATTGCCTTTGGCCGATTGGTATAAAAAAGAGTATAATGATGTGGGATGGCAGGCAGGTGTGGGGGCATTTGGAAGTGCTGATATGTCTCACGTTAAAACCGGATGGAGCCAGGGGGATATTTGGATACGCCGGAAATTCTCAATCGATCATAAAAATGTTATCAAGAAAAAGTTATATCTGATTTATTCACATGACGATATTTTTGAATTGTATCTGAATGGGCAGATGCTGGTGAACACAGGATATAAGTGGAGAAACTATGTTGTGCAACCTTTGGATGCGGAACAAGTGAAATCTCTGACATCAGAAGATAATCTTATTGCAGCTCATTGCCATAATACGATGGGAGGAGCTTATGTTGATTTTGGCCTTTTTACCGAGGATGAGGTAGAGTCCTTTTTTGGTACGGAGGCCGAACAAATAAAGGTGAATGTATTACCTACTCAAACTTATTATTCTTTTTATTGCGGTCCAGTGCAATTGGATTTGAAGTTTACGAGTCCATTGGTTCTTACCGATCTGGATTTATTGAGTAGTCCGGTTAATTATATTAGTTATGAAGTTCGGTCGTTGGACAAGCGTGCACATGATGTACAGATCTATTTCTCTGCAACTCCCAAATGGGCAGTTAACAGCCCGGAACAAGAGGTTAGTGTAGAAAGCTATCAATCTTCTGGCATTCATGTACTAAAAACAGGAACTTTAGAACAGAATGTTTTAGGTAAAAGCGGTGATATCATTTGTATTGATTGGGGGTATTTTTATCTGGCAGGTAAACAGACGGAAGCCTCTGATATGTCTATGGGGGCTCCAGTATCTATTCAGAAGAGTTTTGCCGAAAAAGGAATACTGCCAGTTACAAAAACAACCCGGACATCCGCACGGTTAGATAAGGACGAAACCCTCTTGGCGTATAGTGAAAATATGGGTAATGTGAAAGAACAAAAAGCAGAAGGCTATCTGATGATTGGCTATGACGACATTGCCTCTGTCCAATACTTCGGGCAAAACTTGAAGGCGTATTGGAAGAAAAAATATCCGACGATGGAAGCTGCATTGGCCGATGCCCGAAAAAACTATACCAAAACCATGCAGAGATGTGACGAGTGGGATTATAAGGTGATGAAAGATGCGGTTGAAGCTGGTGGACAACAGTATGCCGAACTTTGTGCTGCTTCTTATCGTCAGGCGGTAGCGGCTCATAAATTGGTCTTAGGTCCTGAAGATGAATTGTTCTTTTTTTCAAAAGAGAATAATAGTAATGGATCTATTGGTACAGTGGATGTGACGTATCCTTCTTGTCCTGTTTTTATCCAGTATAATACGGAAATAATGAAAGCCATGCTGAATTTTATATTTGATTATAGTGAGTCCGGACGTTGGAAAAAAAACTTTGCAGCACACGATGTTGGTACATATCCATTGGCAAATGGGCAAACTTATCAGGAAGACATGCCTGTGGAAGAAACAGGAAATATGTTGATTATGACAACGGCGATTGCTATTGCTGATGGAAATGCGGACTATGCAGCCAAACATTGGGAAACATTGACTATTTGGAGTAATTATCTGGCAGAGGAGGGACTGGACCCTGAAAATCAGTTATGTACTGAAGATTTTGCAGGACATTTGGCACATAATGCAAATCTATCCGCTAAAGCTATAATGGCTATTGCTGGTTATGGACGTCTGGCTAAAATGTTAAATAAACCGGAGGAAGCTAAGAAATATACTGAGATGGCTAAAAAAATGGCTATTGAATGGGAACGTAAGGCTAATGATGGAGACCATTATCGCTTGGCTTTTGATCGGCCGGATACTTGGAGTCAGAAGTATAATTTTGTGTGGGACAAAACTTTGGGAATGAATGTGTTGCCTACTGAAATAATGAAAAAGGAAGTTGCTTTCTATCTGAAAAACCAGAATAAATATGGATTACCTTTGGATAATCGCTTCACATGGGGCAAAATAGATGATACAGTATGGAGCGCTACCATGGCCGATTCGGAGAGTGACTTTCAGGAGCTGATACGACCTATTTGGAAATATGTGAATGAAACTTCCTCAAGAGTTCCTTTAGGCGATTGGTATGAAACATTGAATGCTGATTATATTAATTTTCGGGCACGTTCGGTAGTTGGTGGTGTCTTTATGAAGTCATTGGATCATTATCTTAGAAATAAAAGGAAATAAAGTATGAAAACATGGGTGAAAACAATGGTACAGTTTGGAGGTTTGTTCTCTTTACTGTCCTGCAATCAACCTATTGATGTAGTAACGATTGATTTGTCAAAAGAAGAGGCCGAGATACCTTCCTCTTTATATGGTATCTTTTTTGAGGAGATTACTCATTCCGGTGATGGAGGTTTATATGCGGAAATGATAAGAAACCGTGGTTTTGAAGATGGTACTTTGCCCTCCGGTACGGTTTTGAAGGATGGAAAAGCGATAGCCAAACCTTTACATTGCTATTCCAATGATTCCATCAATCATTTTAGTATTGCATGGAGCGATTCTCTTTTTATGGAAGGCTGGGAAGTTAAGTGTATTTCCGGTACAACCGTTCCTTCTTATAAAATAACGGAGGAGAAACCATTGAACAGTGCTACTCCTCATTCCTTATTTGTAAATCTCGGTGCATCCGTATCTGATGTATTGGTTATGAATGCCGGTTACTGGGGAATAGCTGTTACCGAAGGACAAAAGTATAATTTTCAATTTCATTTGTTTACGGAAGAATTGAGGAATGCTGTAGTGAAAGCTGTCCTGCTGGATCGTGAGGAACTGGTTGTGGCTTCTGAGGAATTCCGGATTGCACAGGATAGTTCCTGGAATCGTTATGAAGGAACTTTTACAGTTGATGTAACAGCAAATGATCTTCGTTTTGCTTTGTTATTACCTCATAAAGGCAAAGTATATATTGATTTTGTATCGATGTTTCCCGAGGACACTTTTCGTGGACATAAAAACGGATTGCGAAAAGATGTGGCCGAAATGCTTGAGTCGTTGCATCCCGATTTTGTTCGTTGGCCGGGTGGCTGTATTGTCGAAGGCTTGACCATGGATAACCGTGTTAAATGGAAGGAGACGATAGGAGATATTGTAGAACGTCCGGGAGAATACAACTTATGGGGCTATCGCAGCACCTATGGATTCGGGTATCATGAGTTTTTACAGTTCTGTGAAGATATTGATGCCGATGGTATGTTTGTTTGTAATGCCGGCATGTCCTGTCTGTTTCGGAATGGCGACTACTGGAATGGCGAGCATCAGATAAATGATTTGATTCAGGAAGCTTTGGATGCCATTGAGTATGCGTTAGGTGATACGACCACCACTTACGGAAAAAAAAGAGCGGAAAATGGTCATGCGAAACCTTTTCCGTTGAAATATGTGGAGGTGGGAAATGAAAATATCGGCCTTCGATATGTGAAAAACTATAATCGCTTTTATAAGGCAATTAAGGAAAAGTATCCTCAGATAGAGATTATATGTGCGCTCATGTTCAGTCCTTATATTCAGGATGCAGAGCAAATCGATATTTTAGATCCTCACTACTATGAAACGGCCGGTTGGTTCTATAATAACGCTGATGTTTATGATAAGTTGCCCGATGATACTCCTTATAAAATCTATGTAGGAGAATATGCGGCTATCGGCCGGCCTTCTCTTTATTCATCTTTGGGAGAAGCTGCCTATCTGACAGGAGTTGAGAGGAATGCGGATAAGGTTCGAATGGTGTCTTATGCCCCGTTGATTCAGCATGCAGCTCACGGAAGAGATCATCTGCTGGTGTTGAAAAATGATTCTGTTTACGGTCGTACTAATTATTATGTATTGAAAATGTTTTCCGAGAACCGGCCGGATGTGAATCTGCATACGGATTTGAAAGTTGGTTCTCCCGCCCCTGCATTCCGGACGAAAGGATTTATCGGTTTGGGAACCAATAATACAGAGGTTGAATTTAAAGACCTGAAAATTATAGCAAACGGTGAAGAAAG
>OHJT01000125.1_pt1 | contig 67153 bp, 67 predicted proteins | sample 1568651 | NCBI WGS metagenome assembly OHJT01 (sample SAMEA3879608, study PRJEB24766) | human gut metagenome | biome: human-associated habitat; feature: feces | place: USA | collected 1985/1987 | reverse complement strand
AAATACTGTCTGCTTGTTCAATCTTATTCTTTAAGAAAATATAGCAAACCTGTTCAAAATATTATTAATTATATCTCATTTAACCTTACTGACGATCTCAGCCTTAATGCAATTTCTGCTGAGTTTGCTTTAAACAGCAGTTATGTATCTTCTCTATTTAAACGTGAAACCGGCTCAACGCTCACTAATTTTGTTAATAATAAACGTATTGAACACGCTATCTATCTGCTCAATACAACCAAGCTTCCTATACAGGACATTGCTGTACAATGTGGAATTACAGATGTTAATTATTTCACCAAGCTTTTCAAAAAAATCAAAAACATGACTCCTTCTCAATATAGAGAAATGATTCAATAAATAAAAACAACCATCTGGATACCTGTTGATTTCCGGTATCCAGATGGTTGTTTTTAATTGTTTTCAAAATAATCAGGATAAATTATTCTTAACTTATCAATCTCATTAAAAATTCTGTTAATATGTCCTTTAATAACACGAAGATACATTCTTTTATCTTTTTTCCTTATTGCATCTATAAGCATCTCATGTTCCTCATTAGTTTTAACACTAATAGAACTATTAAGTTCTGCTAAGAAACGTATTCTGTTATAATGACTCATCTGCATTTTAATTATATTAGCAGCGAGCTGTTCTCCAGAGCTTTCATATATAAGTTCATGAAAAGCATTATCGATTTCAATCCTTGGAACTTTTTCATTAGATTTATCATAATTAATGAGACGGCTGTTTAATTCTTCCATCTTATCAAGCATCTCATTGCTGACATGCTCAAAAACCGGGTCTACCATCCCCACTTCAAGACTTTTTCTGACAAACCATTCCTGTTCAAAACGTCTGCAATTAATACTTGCAACATATGTGCCTGACTGAGGTATTATTTTGAGAAGCCCCTCCTTTTCAAGATTAACAATTGCCTCTCTTGCCGGTGTTCTCGAAACATTATACCTTACAGCTATCTTCTGTGCACTTATTGAATCTCCCGGTACAAGCTTGAAATTCATGATATCGTATTTTAATTTTTCGTATGTGTCTTCGTTTAATGATTTTTCCATAACCCTGCGGCCTTTCTTATACTATGAGCCTGCTTGTTATATATATTAAAGGTATTTTTTAAGTGTATTTCTTACAGCACCCTTTCCTGCTATCTCTTCAACAAACATCTCTTCTATTTTATCGCCAATTCCTGCTTCATATAAATTTATACCAAATATATTAGCATTTGACAATAAATTCTTAAGCTGTCCTGTATAAGATGATATGTCACCTATTTTTATACCTGATAAATGCTTCTTTAATTCATCTGCCATCGGATCTGGAGACAATTCGAAGCTTTCGCCATTATCATCAATTCCAAGAAGATATCTGCACCATCCTGCAATTGCCAATGGAATCGCTATTAATTCTTTGGCACTTCCGTCCTTTGCAACATATGACTTAATTGTTTCACCATACCGTATTCCTACCTTCTGTGAAGTATCTGTCGCTATTCTTTGCGGTGTATCAGGCATAAAAGGATTAGGTATTCTTACATTAAGAACTTCATCCACAAACTTCTGTGGTGAAATTATCTCCGGATTAATTACCACAGGCATTCCCTCAGATAACCCAATTCGTCTCACAAGCTCTGAAAGTTCCTTGTCTTTCATTTCATCAGCAATCAGATTATATCCTAATAAGCAGCCATATACTGCTAAGGCTGTGTGTAACGGATTAAGGCAGGTTGTTACTTTCATACGCTCAACCTTATTAACTGTCTGTCTGTCAGTCATAAACACACCTGCTTTTTCAAGCTGAGGTCTGCCATTAGGGAACCTGTCTTCTATTACAAGATACTGTGGTCCTTCAGCATTTACAAATGGAGCAATATATGTCTTCTTAGATGTTATCACCGGACTCATATCCTCAACACCTGCTTCCTCTAATGCTTTAGCAACACTATCTGCTGGTCTTGGTGTAATTTTATCAATCATAGACCATGGAAATGATACAAGCTCTTCATTATTCACATAATCAACAAAATCATTACCAACAAATCCTTTTTTATTCCACTCAGTTACCATCTCGGTTATCGAATTTCTAAGTTTCTCTCCGTTATGTGAGCAGTTATCCATTGATACAACTGCAATCGGTGCCTTACAGGCTTTAAAACGTTCATACAAAAGTGCTGCTGTTACTGCCATTGCTGATGTTGCTTTTTCTGGTCCATTATCAATGTCTTCCCTGATAAAAGAAAAAAACTCTCCTTTAGAATCCTTCAACGCATAACCTTTTTCTGTAATAGTAAATGACACCATCTGAAGCCCAGGGTCAGCAAATATCTCCTTTAATCTTTCCCATTCCTTCTGCGAATATGATTGTGCCTTAATAGCTTCTGTAAGTGAACCAAGTACCTTTTTTTCTGTATTTCCATCCTCCTTCAATGTAACAGCCATAACAAGATTATCAAATGGCTTATATATTTTATCTACTACATCGAAGTCAAATGTTTCAACACATGTAATGCCTTTATCTGAAACTCCTTGTTCTAATAATGAATCTGCAATTCCACCAATGAATATCCTGAAAATATTGCCAATACCAAAATGTACCCATACAGGTGACTTTTTTGTATCCTCTGCAACCTTTTCAACATCATATGAAGGCAGCTTTATGCCAGCCTTTTCCCAATCTGTCGTATTCTTAATACCATTTATTGAAAGTTTCATAATATCCTCCATTATGTCATAAAAACCCAATGTTAATAATTACTTTGATGATTTATCAATAGCTTCCCATAAGCCATTAAGGTATGTTGCACCTAAAGCCCTGTCATATAAACCATAACCTGGCATAGCCACCTCATCCCATATCATTCTTCCATGGTCAGGTCTTATAATGCCGTCAAAACCTGTATCATATAATGTTTTCATAATCTTATACATATCCATAGAACCATCAGATGATAAATGTGCTGCTTCTTCAAAATCCCTAGGTGAATTATATTTAAGGTTTCTCACATGTGCAAATGGTATTCTTCCTCTGCACGCCTTGATAATCTCACAAATATCATTATTCTGGTTAGAGCCAAATGAACCCGTACAAAGTGTTATTCCGTTATATGGTTTATTTACAGCATCAAGAAGTTTTGTAACAGAATCCTTACCTGTCATAATTCTTGGAAGCCCAAATATAGGCCATGCAGGATCATCCGGATGAATACCCATCTTTATATCATACTTCTCACATACTGGACCAATTGCTTCCAGAAAATATACCAGATTATTAAACAGTTTCTCTGCGTCAACATCTTTATACATTTCAAAAAGTTCTTTTAATCTGTCAAGACGCTCTGGTTCCCATCCTGGCATTACGAATCCATTAGACATCTTTGCAACTGATTCCTTCATATGCTCCGGATCAATCATATCAACTGTATCCTGATTATATGCAAGCACCGTTGAACCATCAGCTCTTTCTCTTGCAAGTTCTGATCGTGTCCAGTCAAATACAGGCATAAAATTGTAACATACCACATGAATATCCGCTTCTCCAAGAGCCTGCAGAGTCTTTATATAATTGTCAATGTGCTCATCTGCCTTAGCTGTGCCAATCTTAATATCATCTGACACATTAACAGATTCAATACCAGCGATTCCCAACCCGGCATCTTCAACAATCCTTTTAAGCTCCGCTATTTCCTCTGGAAGCCACCGCTCCCCAGCCTGCTTACCAAAAAGCGTTGTAATAACATTCTTTACACCTGGAATCTGTCTGATCTGCTTAAGTGTTACGCTGTCGTATCCTGGTCCATACCATCTCAATGTCATATCCATAACAAAAATCCTCCTTTTACATAACAACATTATTATTCTGTACTATATTTGCATAATTATTTGCTATGTGTATACTAACATGTCAGTTCTAACATGTCAATGTATTTTTTGAGTTTATTTTGTTATGTTTTTCAATTTATTTTGATATCTTTTCCTTCTGCTTCACCATATTGACATGAGTAATTCCCATCACCCTGTCATAGAACATCTGCCGTGTGCTGCTGAACAGACATAATATGAAATCTATCGCAAAATATGCCGTAACCATAAGGCACAATAGACATACTGCTATACTGACAGAGAATCTCCAACCATCAGCCTTAAGTGCCACATGATAAAGATTATATGCATATACAGGAGAAGGCAGGCTTAAAACATACAGAATAAAATATCTTCCCATAAGCCTGAAAACATTCACTCTCCTGTGAGTATCAGCCTCAATATTCTCAGCTTCGTAATCAGCAGTCTTGTTATCAGTTTTCTTACTATCTGCCCTCACTAGTCTTATATTAACAAGTGCCTTGCCTATAGTTCTTCCCTTAGTAACTGCTGTAACTATTGTAAATGCAATAACTATATATACAGCTATGACAACCAGATATCTTACATCGTACACAGCATTCATAAACTTTTCTTTATCTATTGCAAAAAATACGGCAACCGGAGCCATTATCACAAGCATATCCAACGCCCATGCTATTATTCTTCTGAATTCCGACACAATCTGTCCTCTGTTGTAAGCAACCTCATCCATTCTGTCACGCTTTGGAAGCATGAAAACAACCGCCGGCGCAACCCAGAAGCCCACCATTCCTCCAAGTGTGTTACATATCAGATCGTCCACTTCAAAGAATCTGTATGGATAAGGATATATTCCATACAAGCCTGACAACTGCGTAAGCTCAAAAAACAGGCTGTAGCAGAATGACATTATAAGCACCTGCCACCATTTTCTCTTAAAATAGTATCTCAGATACACACCAAATGGCACTAACAGCAGAATATTGAAAGCAATCTGCCAGAAGTCACCACATTTGAACAGATTAATATATGTTGCCGGATTCGATAAAGTAATATTCACAGTAGCAACAACTCTTCTTACTGCGTCAAATGGCACCAACAGCATACATGCCGAATCCGGTGTCACTGAATCAATCGGAGGCAGCGGAAGCACTGTCATAAAATATGAGGTAATCATGTAGAATATAAATGTGTACACAACCCCTGTTCTTATTACAAGTATCGAGCCATATTTATGATATTCGTATATTATGTACGGCAGTGTGAACAACACGGCAAGAACCGGGAACACATAACATGCCGAAATTATCGGTTTCAAATATACTTCCATTTTTTATCTCCAATCAACATCTGTGGCATTCATTGCCTTTTCTTTAAGTGTCGCAAGTCTCTTAATTGCTTCATTAAGTGTATCGTCCTGTTTTGCGAAATGAAATCTCACAAGATTATGCACATCTTCCCTGAAAAAGCTTGAACCCGGCACTGCCGCCACTCCAACATACTGTGCCATCCATTCACAGAATTTCACATCATCTTTAACGCCGAATTCACTCACATCAACAAGCACATAATATGCGCCCTGTGGGTCTGTGTATTTTAATCCCAGCTTCTTAAGGCCGCCTACAAATACCTCTTTCATATGTGCATAATGTGCTGCAAGCTTCTCATAATAACCATCACCAAACTCTAATCCCACAACTGCTGCCTCCATCAATGGTGCGGCTGCACCAACTGTAAGGAAATCATGTACCTTCTTAACTCTGTCAATTATCTGTGGGTTAGCAATAACATAACCTAATCTCCAGCCTGTTATTGAGTATGTCTTAGACAGTGAATTGCACACAATTGTTCTTTCTCTCATGCCCTCAAGCGCCTGCATATAAATATGCTTATTATGCGCATATACAATATGCTCATACACTTCATCTGTAACAACATATGCGTCATATTTCTTCGCAAGTTCAGCAATTGTCTGCATTTCCTCCATTGTAAACACCTTACCGCATGGGTTGGAAGGATTACACAGAATTAATGCCTTAGCGCCCTGTCTGAATGCATCTTCTAACTTTTCCTTATCAAAATGAAATTCTGGTGGAACTAATGGAACATATATCGGCTCTGCACCTGAAAGAATTGTATCTGCGCCATAATTCTCATAGAAAGGCGAGAATATTACGACTTTCTCTCCCGGATTAGTAATACTGAGCATTGTAGCCATCATTGCCTCAGTACTTCCGCATGTGACAACAATCTCTGTCTCAGGGTCAATCTTAACACCTGAAAAATGTTCATATTTCTTAGCAACTGCATCTCTGAAATTCTTAGCTCCCCATGTCAATGCATACTGATGAGGTCCTTCGCATGCAACTCTTGCAAGCCTGTCTGTTATAGCCTTTGGTGGGTCAAAATCAGGAAATCCCTGTGATAAATTAACTGCACCATATTTATTAGCAACTCTTGTCATTCTTCTGATGACAGAGTCTGTAAAATTTGCTGATCTGTTACTTAACTCTTTCATGTAAATGTGTCCTCCATTATTTAAGTATTTTCATAATTTCAATGCCATTTATTATAGCACTGTTCACAAAATTCTCACAAACTTTCCAACTCATTTTCACATTTCCCATTTAATATAAACAATGTCGAAAGACAACAGACAAACTTTTTCATAAAAAAGATGGCTGTCTAATCTCCCAATGCAGCAGCCATCGGATGTTTGAAAAACATTTTTCCCCCTCATAAAGAGAGCCGGTATATACGAACTTCAACCCCATTGTCAGTCCGTATATCCTGGCTCTCTTATTTAATCTGCTATATATTCTTTCAGTTTTTTCTCACTATCTAATCTGCACGCAACAATAGTAGACATTATCATGTATTTTACCACACCTTTTGCAATATGCTCCTCGTAGCGGCATTTCATATCGACAGGATATCCCGATACAAGAAAATGTATCTGGTACTTATCCTGATTTCTTGATAAAAATGCACTTACATACAGCCCATTAAGCACTGCCGTAACTATTTCATCATCAGTAACCGGAATGTTTATCTTGTAGCCCTGCGATGAAAATGAGACTGCTCCGTCACTGTTATGGAATCTTCCATCAGCAATCTCTGCTATTGAATATCCGCCAACATGATTCATCATTGCACCAAGCACTGGCATTTCAAGGTCATTCTCAATTATATAATTGTAACAATCTGTTGGAGTATTAAACATTTTCCTTCTCCTAAATTTCGTAATCCATGCATGACCTTACTGCTGTGTAAGGTCTTACCTTGCTGTCTGCAACTGCCACATGCTTAGGATGTACGGCATAACCCTTTAAACTTTCCACGCTGTCAAATGTTGTGTCTAACATTACATCTGCTGTAGAACTTGGAAGACACTCTGTTCTTACTTTTACCTCTATAAGTCCTGGAATCTGTCCTGCAAGACCTTCTAGTCCTTCCTTAATACCTGCCTTAACCTGCTCTTTTTCTTCTCCTGCAAGCTCATCCTTTAATTTCCATAAAATAACATGCTTTACCATAATAATTGCTCCTTATCTAAATAAATATTTGTACTTGTTCATCTGACTGTATATGATTAACTCCACCCTTTTTCTTTCTTCCGGTGGATACATATCTGCGTTATTAACTATATCGCTTACATTCTTTTTAGTAAATAGAAATTGCAGATTCTGTCCGTATAAATTTTCGGCCACATCAAGCTGCTCATCAAAATTCTGACTTACGCTCTTGCTCTTAACTTCTGATATCATATGATATATATCCTGTTCCATTGGATAATCCATTGTTGTATCTGACAGAAGCCCTGCACCATTATCAAACACCGGACAATATTTATAATCACCTTTTCCATTCATCAAGACAGCAATATTATGCATATGCCTGTCCTCATTTAGGAAAAATGCGTCTATTGTAAATAGTCTGCATATATACTCACCCCAATTATTAAGACCTGTTATATTCTTTATAGCATTTACAAGAAATTCAAGCCTTTCCTTCACATCACTCATATGCCACAAAACACTTGTAAGACTTTCATTATATACATTTTTAAATAGTCTCTCCAATGTAATTATCTGCCAGTCGCCATCTATAAAAGTTCTGCTACTGACACCCTTATATATCTGTCTTTTATATTTAATCTGTTCTGGTTCATATAATACATACTCGTCTTCATTAAGATTAGTATACTTTAATAAATGTGATATAACATATTCCGCTAACCCTTCATATCCGGTATAATCAGCTTTATACCATGTACCTTCGTTTTCCCATTTTAACTGGTTTCCCTTAGATGACTGTCTGATATTGGTTCTTATATTCTGTTTAAAAAGTTCAACCATAAACATTCCTCCATCATCTACTTCTCTATTCTTATCCAGAAATCGTCCTCTGCCATACGCCCCTGCGTCTTTTCTATTATCATAAATGTGTCATAAAACGGAAGTCCGATATCCTCCAGCACAAGCTTCATCTTATCTCTTGTTCTTGGAAAACATCTTGACTCAAGAAATTCCTTATAGTCATTGTAATCAGGATCTTCATTAACGCCAAATGCACGAAACATCAGCTTGTCTGTATAATTCTTTATTCTCACAAGCTGCTTTGCGTCATCAACATCTATCAGTGTACAGATGTCATCCTTATACATATAAAACATTCTGACAGGAAATTCTTTCTCCGGTATTATCAGTCTGTTCACATAATCAGGATAATCATTAATCATCTTAGAAAGTAAAACAATTGGACCTGTAATCTTAGCATTTTCTTTTTCCCATCGTTCTATTGTCGGTTTCGATGTTCCTACAAGACTGGCAAATTCTTTCTGTGTCAATCCAAGATTCTTTCGCAGATTCTTAATATCCTCAGATGTAATATAATCTTTTAATGCAAACATTGTGTCACTTCCTTTCAGTCCTTGATAAATAATGACTTTTCATAACCCAAGTGTACCATGTACACATTTTATTGTAAATAAAAAGTCGTTAAAATGATGGTTTTTATTTATAATAATCCCATCATTTTAACGACTTTATTCATATAAAACATTTCAATTTCTTAATTATCCAGATTTATTGGTAACTTTAATTCTCTATTAGAATTATATAGCCTCCAGCGCCTGTGCAATATCCGCAATCAGATCCTTCTTATCCTCAAGACCACATGAGATACGGATAAGTCCTGCTGGAATTCCAGCGGCTTTAAGCTGCTCATCATTCATCTGTCTGTGTGTTGATGTTGCAGGGTTAAGGCAGCATGTTCTCGCATCTGCTACATGAGTTTCGATAGCTGCAAGCTTTAAATTCTTCATAAACTTCTCTGCAGCCTCTCTTCCACCCTTTAACTCGAATGAAACTACTCCGCAGCCGCCATCTGGCATGTACTTCTTAGCTGTCTCATAGTACTTGTTAGAAGGAAGTCCCGGATAATTAACGAATTCAACCTTATCCTGCTTCTCAAGAAATTCTGCAACAGCCTGTCCGTTTTCAACATGTCTTGGCATACGCACATGAAGTGATTCAAGACCAAGATTTAATATAAATGCATTCTGTGGAGACTGTATACAGCCTAAATCTCTCATAAGCTGCGAAGTACATTTTGTTATAAATGCGCCTTCTTTACCGAACTTCTCGGCATATGTAATTCCATGATATGATTCATCAGGTGTGCAGAGTCCAGGGAACTTGTCTGCATGTGCCATCCAGTCAAACTTTCCGCTGTCTACAATAGCTCCACCGACTGCTGCTCCATGTCCGTCCATATATTTAGTTGTTGAATGTGTTACAATATCTGCTCCCCATTCAATTGGTCTGCAATTAACTGGTGTTGGGAATGTATTATCGACGATAAGTGGTACACCGTGTGCATGTGCTGCATTTGCAAACTTTTCAATATCTAATACTGTAAGTGCAGGATTGGCAATTGTCTCACCAAATACTGCTCTTGTGTTGTCCTTGAACGCTACATTAAGTTCTTTCTCTGTGCAGTCAGGGTCAACAAATGTTGCTTCAATTCCCATCTTCTTCAAAGTAACATCAATAAGGTTAAATGTTCCTCCATATATAGAAGATGATGCTACTATATGGCTTCCAGCTTCGCAAATATTAAATAAAGCGAAGAAATTAGCTGCCTGTCCTGATGAAGTAAGCATTGCTGCACTTCCACCTTCAAGGGCTGCAATCTTAGCTGCCACATAATCATTAGTTGGATTCTGAAGTCTTGTGTAAAAATATCCACTTGCTTCAAGGTCAAAAAGTTTTCCCATATCCTCACTTGTATCATACTTAAATGTAGTAGACTGGATTATAGGAATCTGTCTTGGTTCACCATTTCCAGGAGTATAGCCTGCCTGGACGCATTTTGTGTTAATTGAATAATTATCCATATTTCCCTCCGGCTTTATATGTTTACATGACATGAATTATATCACAAACTCAAAGCATATAACAGCACATTTTAGAAATCGGGCTACACATTTATTAACATAATATGTTATGATATCAATTATGCTATTATCAGTTTTTAATACTATTGTATAATAATTAAGAGGTTTTATTATGAATAATCAGTCAGCGACTATGAACACAAAAGATAATCCGCTTGGATATAAAAAAGAATCCGCTCTGCTTGTTGGTTTTGCAATTCCATGCATTATTTCAATGCTTGTGACAGCGCTTTACAATATTGTCGACCAGATATTTATCGGCCAGGGAATCGGCATGCTTGGAAATGCTGCGACTAATATTGCATTTCCACTTTCAACAACATGTACAGCTATATCGCTTCTTCTCGGTATAGGAAGTGCAACTAATTTCTCGCTGTATCTTGGTGCCGGTGAAAAGAACGAATCTGAAAAATATGCCGGCAATGGTATTGTGCTTATGGCATTGTTTGGAATATTTCTGTTCCTTGTAACCACTATATTCTTAACACCTATGCTTAAATTCTTTGGTGCAACTAAAGATGTACTTCCTTATGCAAAGGCATATACAAGAATCACTGCGTTTGGCTTCCCATTCTTAATTGCAAACACTAGTATGAGCAAGCTTATTCTCGCAGATGGAAGCCCACGATATTCCATGATATCTATGCTTGCTGGTGCCATAGTAAATACTATTCTTGACCCATTGTTTATCTTTGTCTTTAACATGGGAATGACTGGTGCTGCTCTTGCAACAATTACAGGCCAGATAATTTCATTTTCAATCAGTCTGCGTTATATGTTTCATTTTAAGACAATAAAACTTAGCAGGGAAAGTTTTATTGTATCTGCTGCCCACTGTAAGAAAATATTTATTCTTGGAGCAAGTGCCTGCTTTAATCAGATTGCAATGACCGTTGTACAGATTGTTATGAACAATACGCTGTCACACTACGGCGCACAATCAATATACGGTGGAGACATTCCTCTTGCCTGCGCCGGAATTATAACTAAAGTTAATATGATTTTCATGTCATTTGTTATCGGAATATCTCAGGGAACACAGCCTGTTATAGGTTTTAACTATGGTGCAAAGAAGTACGCCCGTGTAAGAAAAACTTATCTTCTTGCACTTGGTGCAGCTTCTGCCCTGTCTTTAATCGCATTTGCATGCTTCCAGATATTCCCAAGACAGATTATCAGCATATTTGGTAACGGAAGTGACCTGTACTTTAAATTCTCTGAAAGATATTTCAGAATATATATGTTTCTGACAATTGTTAATGGCATCCAGCCTGTAACTTCCAATTTCTTTAACTCAATTGGCAAATCACAGCTTGGTGTATTTATGTCGCTTACAAGGCAGATTATTTTCCTGCTGCCACTTATCATTATATTTCCTATATTCATGGGAATTGACGGTGTTATGTATGCAGGACCTATAGCAGACGCTGCTGCTGCTATCGTATGCGGATACTTTACTATAAGAGAATTAAAAGAATTAAAAAAGCTGGAAATCGATTTAACTAAATGTTAAAATATAAGTTATGCGTGTATTTGTATATTTAACGGATTATTTTTAAAAGGATTTTTAACATGGATAATTTTAATGCTCGATATGAGAAAGAACTTGCCTATCAGGAAATTACCTCGAATAAATACACTCTTTACGGTATTCTGCTATTTATAGGAGTTGAATTACTGATATGGATTCTTAATATAATTGGATTTTTTGAACTTGATAACCAGATAATGTCTGCTGTTATAGGTTCATCAATTTACAGTATATAGTTACCGCCAGCCTGCATGATGCCGCAAGAATTGCCCAGCTTACATATCTTAAAGAAACTGATTCTTTAACCAGGCTTTTCAACAAGAATAAATACAACGAAATGGTATCAATGTATTATCCTAATGTAGATAATATTACTGTTATTTTCTGGGATCTTAACAACCTGAAAATTATTAATGACACTTATGGACATGAATATGGTGATAAAGCACTTTCCGCACTAGCTTCTATATTATACGCCAATTCAGATGAACAATGCCGCCGTGTTTACAGATTTGGTGGTGATGAATTTGTCATGATAATTGATAACCCACATGACGGTGAAGCTGACCGAATAATATCTGCTGTTAAAGATGAACTTGTGAAATGCAGTTATGATATTTCAATAGAAATATCAAGTGCTGTCGGTGTTGCATCCGGCAACGGAAGTGATATTATTGAAATAGTAAAAAATGCTGACTCAGCAATGTACGCTGACAAACAGCTCTACCACCATCGGTGATTGTGAAATACTGTATATGCGTTTATTTATGCCGCCAGCTTAACTGCTGGCGGTTTTTTCTGATTTTTGGGGACGGGTGGTAAATCATGGCTTTATGAGAAGAGGCTTCCTATAAGAAAATAAATATATCTCATCTTATAGGCTGATTTTCTCTCTTACGCTGTCTAAAATATGGTTTTGAAGTTGAATTTCCTATAAGGTTCATGATTATAGTTACTTTATAGGTGTAATTTACAAGTAACATAGTAGTCGATGTGATTTTTGACCTATAAAGGCTTTAGATTTGCGACTACTGATAGGTATCATATGTTTTTCAATCAACAGTCTTAATATATCTTCTTTTTGTTGTTCCAACACAAGCTAATAACTCCTTATTCACTAATTCATTTAATAGTTGTCTTGTTCTAGGACCTTTTAATCCAATCTTCTCTGCTATCTGTTCCGTACTATATTCAACGCCTATATCCATATTTGTTAAAATCTGTTTGTGTCTTGCTGATAAATCTGACCTATTCATGTTTATTGAATCTGCTGATTTTTCTGCTAATTCTTCATCAGATTCCTTTTCCATCTTCATCACAAGCATCATGAATTTAATAATGTATAGGGAAGTAAAAACTTCCTCGTGTATCAACCACGAAAAAGGGTGGTACCCAAAAGTACCACCCTACAGACTATAAATCTATCCTACATACTCTAAAACCGACTATTTTCTGCCAAGAATCTTAGACATTCCTGTTGCCACAAAAAGATATACAACCATATTAACTACTGATTTAAGAAGAAGTCCTGGTGCCGAAGCTAATCCTGCTGCAAAGCTGCCTGCTATTATTGCACCAAATACAACATATCCTAATGTCATGAAAAGTAATGTAACAACTGCACCAACAATTCCTTTTACTGAAATAACCTTACATCTGTCAAACTTACTTTTCATATTGCCAAATATTGCACATGCTATTATTGGCATGATTGTCTTTATTATAAGTGTTGGAACTGCCCATACTGCAAATCCAGTTAATATATCTGCCATCGCAGAACCAATTCCTCCTGCGAGTGCGCCAACAACTGGTCCGAAGAAAAATGCACATATAAGTATTACGCTGTCTCCCAAATGTGCATATCCCAAAGGAATAGGAATCTGTACCACCATTGTTGCAACACATGTAAGTGCCATAAATACTGCTGTTATACACATTTGTGTTACAGTAATATGAAATCCTTCTTTCTTAATCCCCTGCTGTACTAACTGTGTCTGTTGTGCTTCCATTTTATCTGCCTCCTATATCAACATACTTTAATTGCACATAAGAATAACAGATAAAGTGACATGTGTACATTGTCATTTTGAGTTAAATTTATATGGTCAGATTTAAAATCTATTCTCCCTCTTCTTTCTTAATCAATTCATCCATAAGCTCTTTATAAGCTGAGGCTTCAAGCGGAAGTTCTACTTTTATGCCTTTGCATGCTGAATAATAAGCACTGGCACACAACATGAGTGAATTAATCCCCTCACTACCCTTAACTGTCAGATAAGACTCATCACCTTTAAGCACCGCATTTGCAAAATTTTCAAATAACTGTGCATATGGCTCAGATGCCTTCTCGAACTGTATAGTTTCCTCTGCAAATGTCATATTCTGCCTTGAGTTGACTTCTTCGTTCTTGATATACTCACATACATCTCTGTGTTTTGTAATAGTGAGCGTGTCGTCTTCCAGAAGAATTCTTGCCTTCGTTCCTATAATCTCAAGTCGCTCTTCGTGGCAGGCTTCGCCTGTGGATAGTATAAATGTGCCTGTCTTTCCATTGTCGTATTCCATAACAATAGTAGCCTCATCATCTACTATAAAGTCGTTGTATTTCCCAAATGGAATCGCTGCAAAAAGCTTCTGTGGCATTCCAAACAGGTACTGATACATATCAAGAATATGCTGTCCCTGATTGATAAGTGCTCCACCGCCTTCACCCGCAAAGCTGCTTCTCCATGAGCCAGATTTATGATAGTATGAGGTTCTTAAATATCGTGAATTAATAAGACATACCCTCTTTATATCTCCTAATTCACCATTATCTATCATCTGCTTAATCCTGATGTATTTAGGGTAAAGCCTCTGATGAAATATCATTCCATATATTCTGCCACTTTCACTGGCAGCCTTCTGCATTGCAAGTGCTTCACCTATATCTGCCGCTGCCGGCTTATCACATAACACTGCTTTTCCCTTTGCAAATGCTTTCAAAGCCAGTTCTTTATGAGTTTTATGAGGAGTTGCTATAATAACTGCATCATAACATGATTCTCCTGTCTCAAATAATTCTTCTGCACTCCTGAATATCCTTGCATTATCACCATCAGTATTAACAAGTGATTCGCCCCATTCAATAAGTTCATCTCTTCTTATAACCACAGCTGATAATTTCATATTCGGAACTTCTCCCGCTGTTATCATTCTGGCATATTTCTTTCCAACACTTCCTACACCTATAAGTGCCACCTTTAACAATTCTTTCTGCATATCATGTACCCCGTTTCATTATATTAACTATGCACCATTTCTCCTGTTTCCACAGCCTTCTTCAGTAAGATGGCGGCATAAGCATCTGCAATGGCATCCTCCATACTATATGGTGCAGACGCATTTCCTCTGCTATACTCTGCCGTATTCTTCATCATCACTGCGATTGCTGTTTCATCTTCTGACAGACCACACAATCCAAATTCCGGCTCATATATAATCTTATTATTAAATGAAATTTCCTTAATTTCACGAATCTTCTCAAAATTAGGATTAGAATTTCCTGTATTAATCACATGGGAATCCGTTATGATTCTGCCAGTCTGACCTTCATTATTCTCATCAAGATAATATACACAGTCATCAATAAGTTCGCCTCTTACACCCTGAACTTTAAGCGTATTCTTTCTAATTGGTGACCTGTACTGCTCCGAATCAAAATCATACCATGCCACTTTACCACTTTCGAATTCAAATGTGGCGACGCATCTTTTCTTTCCTGCAATCCTGCCATCAGTGAACTTATCATATCTTGTAAGAGTCTGTGTTGTAGGAAACTCATATGTCTTAGCTGAAACTGTATACTTCTCTCCCGGATTAACTCCAAGAAATGCTCTTATAAGACTTATTCCATGATATTCATGCGCCAGTGACACATTTGCACAGCTGACATCACCAATAATTCCTTCATTAATAAGCTTTAATGATGCTTTAATATTAGGATACTCCCTGTACTGTTCAGCAACCACCTGTTTTTTATCACATTTGTAATAAGAATACAGTTTATTAAGTGAATCCGTATCAAGTGCCGCCGGAGTCTCTGATAAAACAGTTATTCCACGGTCAAGCCATTCCATTGAAACATCACATATGGCGTCCTTCTTAACAGCCACAACTGCAAAATCCGGTTTATATGCCACGCATTCTTCTATAGATGTAGTTGTATGTATCTGATACTGACCGGCAATTAAGTCCGCTTTCTCCTGCGTCCTGCAATACATCGCATCAAGACTGAATATTTCTGGCAGAGCCTTTGCTACGCGTACATAATATAAGGCCCGCCAGCCTGAACCGATTATAATAAAATGATATTTTGCCATGTGTGCCTCCCATTTGTTATATCTATTCCCCATATTCCGTCAGAGGCCAGCAGCCTCCATCAGTAATACGATAATAGCTATCTGTATCAGTGTCAACCATTAACACTGGTATAGAATTCTTTTCCTGTGTCCAGACATATTGCCGCAAGCCTTCCACCAGGCAGATATGCGCCACAGTCAATATCAATGTGATTATTCTTTCTGTACACATAGCCTGGTCTGGGATTGTCCTCAATATATCTTGTTGGTGTATGCCCTGTGACAGTTATTACATCATCAAAATATCTGACATCATAATCCACCCTTGACCATACAAGCTCATCAAGTGAATAATCATCAATATCCCTCTTAATATCGAAATTGCCAAGTCCTCCATGCACAAGAAGATACTTCTGCCCATTAACCGCTACCTTCTCGTACCATGAAAAATCTGCCACATAATCAAGCACATCTTTTCTTGTCTCATTATCCAGCTTACTCAGCTCATCAGTGGTTGCAATCCCGCCATTTCTCTGCCATGCATAAAGCTTCTGGAACATATCGTCACTAAACTTTTCTGCAAATTCTTTGACAGAATTCTCATCTTTTACTTCCTTAATAAGAACCGACATACATTCCAGCATCATCTGTTCATGGTTGCCTGCTATAGGTATAACATTTGGCATTTCCATCATCTTAAGGAGCGTCTTTACCGGGTTCTTTCCTCTGTCAACAACATCTCCCAGCACATACAATATATCTTCATCCGAAAAATGTATCATATCCAGCAGTTCCATAAACTTCCCATATTCACCATGAATATCCGATATCACATATGTCGCCATATATTCCCTCCGTATGCTATTTATTAAGTATTTCCTGCAATGTGCGTGGCTCATAATTCATATAAGGCATCATACAGCCTACATTGTAAGCCCTTGCAAGCTCAGGACATTTCACAGAATTCTGGATAATATTAAGATTAAGCTGTCGTAAACATTCCTGAAAAAATGTATCTTCTGGCGTGTTATGCGTATGTCCATACAAATGTATTGTTCCCCTGTGCTGCCCATTCCACATAAGAATAGGATAATGGCTCAATACCAGCTTGTACGCTTCCTGACCTATATGGTCTGTAACCTCCTTGTAAGCGCATATTTCCTCAAACAGATTCTTATACCTCAAATCGGAAACATCGTCATGATTACCCTTCACAAGAATTTTTCTGCCCTTTAACTGTGATACTAGCGCAATAAGCTGTTCCTGTGTTCCGCGCATGGCAATATCGCCAAGAATATATACATTGTCTCCATTAGTAACTTTTCTGTTCCATCTTTCCTTCATATACTCGTGCATTTCAGCCAAGGAATTAAATGGACGGTTATCAAAATTATTGCCTTCCTTTGTCACATTTTTATGGAAGAAATGCATATCACTAATATAGTAGTTCATTCGTGTTCCTCCTTTTTTATCAATCCTGTACCTGTCTTAATATAGACTCTGCTGCCTTCTTTAATTCTTTATTCAGCTCCTTATCCTTATTATCAACAATTGAAGCTATATCATAATGATGACACAGCCAGTATGCCATTCCCTTGCATGACGCATTTACACGGATATCAACTGTTGTATCCGTTTCTTTCAAAACATTTATCTCATATGAAAAATCATCTATCAGTCTTGAAAAATACTCCCTGTCTATCCTGACAATATAAGGTCTTAATTCACCTCCCATCATGTAAGGGTGATTCAGAATATATACTGCTCTCTCCAATGGTATATCAAGGTTATCAAAGCCTATTCCATCACTTTTTCTCTGTTCCTTTACTCTTAATCTGGTCATAAGGTCAACACTGTATGTATACACTTTCCTGCTGTCCCTGTATCTTACCAGACAGAAATATCTTCCATTATTGAGCATAAGTCTTATAGGAATCACCGTTCTTCTTCCCTGAAAATGCAGATAAACATTTTTATTCTTAACATCATACACATTCCAGTCAAATTCTATGTAATTGTCATTTTTAATGGCGTCAATTATAAGCTGGCAGTTTGCCAGAACATCTGTATTCTGTGCATATCTGGTCTGTCCGAAAGAAGCATTTGCATAAGGTGTTATATCCTTCAGATTCTTCCCTGATAAAGTCTGAATACGCCCGGCTAAGTCCATTGCTCTTTCATTATTAAAAATGTTACTGTACAACACAGAATCTATAAGAAATTTAAACTCTACATCGGTTATAATGTTATTATAATAATAATCTGTCTTGCGGCGCTCATTGTCATATGTCCTGTATCTGATTATCTTCTGTTCATCAGGCAGATTAAGCTCTGAGTCCGTCAAATCCTTTAACGCCTTCCTGACCTGCTTATCTGTAATACTTTTATCATATTCCCTATGCATATAAGTAACGATATCAGTAACCTTCAGCGTTATTGCTGCCTCTTTGGAACTGTGTTCCTTTAATATATTAAGCACATTATACTCAATACTCATACTTCACCTTTAATTATTCTTTCTTCTTTTGACATCTTCTTTGTATAATTCCTGTGCGTCTTTATAAAAAAGTGCCGCTGATTCCTGAAAATGTTTTAACTCCTCTTGTGATTTCATTTCTTTATCATATCTGTTTATCGTATCTGATTGTTTTAATTCCATCTGACGCCCTCCATTTTCTTATAATTACATTTTCATTAATAATTCCTGTATTTCCTTTTTTGTTCTATCTTTTTCTATTGCTGTATACACACTCATTCTCATATCCGAAATAGCACATGCCTGTTCTCTGTCAAAATTATATTGTTCCATTAGCATCTCCTGAAAACAGGCTTTATCCTTTGCACTATCCACCAGATACATAATCTGGTTATGATGTTCCTGCGCCCACATAACGGCAGACAAAATGTGGATTCGTTGTTTTATTTTTTCTTTGTGTGTAGCTGTATTATAATCTGATAAATACTGTTTATCGTATGTTTCCACAAGATAGTCGATGTAATGTTTCCTTGCATCACTTTCTGGAAGCTGGATTCTCTCAATATATATTGGATTAACATGCGAGTGTGAAAATTCTCCAAGATAATCATATCCTCTGAATATCACATCAACACATATCTGTATATCACTGTAATCACCCTTTTTGACTTTAAATTTCTCATACTCTTCATCTGTAAGCCCAAGTATTACTCCGATATTCCCTTCATGTTTCCCATCAACAACTCTTACTATATCCCCATGTCTGAAATTATGTGGAATATCAAATTTTCTATAAAAGCATTTCATACCCGATTCGTGCCAGCAATTCTCCGAATCCGGTATTTCATCAATTGCCTTATTTAAATCCGCTATCAATTCTTTATCTGATATGGTTTCTTTCAACTCTTGCACTGCCTGTTTTTTTTCTGAATTTTTTAAGCACTCATGATTAATTATTATTTCTGCCTGTTCCACATCCGAAAATGTAACACTCTTGTCTTTAAGAAACTCTCTTTCATCTCTGGATGGAACAAATCTGTCTATAAAATTTTCTATCATCAGGCACCTCCTTACGCTTTTATTTTAACTCATCTCACTCAACTTCCTTGAATTTGTCATATACAGTTATATACATTATTCCTTTATTGTGTTTTACACCAGCCTTCGGAATACAATACCCGCCACATCCGCTGACACATCTGCGATTTTTCCTGAAAACACTTTATCTGTATGTGTCTTAATAAAAACTAATGTATTACCATCCCAATTTCCCAAGAATTCAGACAAATTCATCATAAAAAGCACCTCCCCAACAGTGTAACTACCACTATTATACAAACAGCGTTTCTTTACAATTTTTCCTTCAAAATCTCAATAATTTTATTTGTTCTATATTCTATAACCTCTTCTGATTTATCCAGGAAATCTTCTAGAAGTTCAAGGTACTCTTCTGCTCCATAGTAAGAAATCTTTGGATTCGTAGCATTAGCTGCTGTCACCTTTAATCTCTCTTCTAATGGTGTTTTAAACAGTACAATTGGTTCACCCTCTTTAAAATATGGTTTTAAAAAAAATCGTTCTTCCCATTCTTTTATAGATAAAAATGCTGGATTATATTCTGGATTATATTCTGGATTCATTTGAAGTTGCATCTCAAATTTACTTAAATGATTATCCCCTCTCTTTACCTTGTTTTGGTAATTAGCAATCGCTATTAAAAACCAATCAAAATAATCCCTCATTCCTTCACACTTTTCTTCATTGTAATATTTACCTCTTGCTCCATTAATACCTTTTTCCAAAGTTCCCCTGTTAGGAATAACAATGAAATTTCCTATACAATGGTAAGATTTTGAAAATTTCTTTATCTTTGCCCATAAATGGGGATTTTGATCTGCATTGTAATATTTAGCTCGAAAAGCAAACTCTCTACCTTTTTCCTTATCTTCCTTACCAAATAAAGATCCGAAGGAGTTCATTGTATCACCTCTAAAAGGATATCTATTATTCCAAGTCCACGAACCCATTTTTTCAAAAGTCAAGTCATATATATCACCCCAAAGAATAATATATATAGCTTGTGTAATAAGATACATATCTGAATCAATATTATCTCCAACATATGTTGTTAAATCAGTAAAATCAAAATCTTTTAATTTCTCTATATTTCCATCTAAGACATCTCTCACAAACCCTTTTAAAATCTCTATACTTTTCTTATAATCATTAGTTTTTTCGTAATCTCTTTTATTCATATTTTCTCCTTAATCTATTATTTTCTACAAACCTTAGCATATTCCCTCATACACCGTTTAGCTGTTTCCTCTGTATTGTGCTCTCCTTTGTAAAAGCAATAATCACTGAGCGCTTCCATGGCTCTCCTATAAGCTGCATCTTCCTCTTTGTTCTCCATATGTGGCGGCAGTTCCATCTGAAGATGCAATGGATTACAATGCATATGATCCCAGTACTCCGACTTTATTGGATATAAAACCACAGCCTGAATATCTGAATAATCAACTTCCCATTTTCTGTCTTTAATCTCTTGAAGATAATCATTCCAGTCATCTTCTCCAAATGAAAGTATTCCATATGTTCCATCTACTATATCCTTCACTGGAGTACCTGCTGACTTATAACAAAATGGGATTTCAAAAAATGCACCTTCAAATCTTTCCGGTCTGAACGGATTTACTATGTCTGCTTCCTCTTTTGACAGTTCATCACTCCACCAATGAACTATATTCCCTTTGTTATTTAATGTATAAGTTCCCACTGGCAGACCATCATAATCCTCATATTTTTCATAATTAAATTTTGAACCGGGTCTTCCCGTACACCTTACCAGATTCTTCTCATCATCATCTGATTTCACAATTATCTGCTTACGTATTTCATATAACAATTCACTATTTATTATTTCTTTTTTATTTTCTTCCATATACTTATTGTTATACTTTTCATTTTCCGCTATATATTTAGTGATATAATGTACGGCTCTTTCATAATCACCGAAAAAACCTCTGCTGTCCCCTTCGTTGTTTTCTACAAAATATACATACCTGCCCTTAGAATTATCTTTAAATGTATCAAACAATTTATTTTCATACTCTATTCTTTCGATGATCTGCTTCTTAAGTACAATATCTTTAGTAGTGTCTCTTAATAAAGCCAATGCCTCCAGCTTCTGCTGTCTGCTTTTCATGGGGTCATTCCAGACAAGAGTTGCTGTCTGGAAATCTGTAAAGTTATAATTTTGTTCTTCTAAAAACTTCCTATAATCATCTGACATTGTTATATCAATCATTTACATTCCTCCATTGATTAATGTAAAGTTCTCCCATTACTGATTTTCTTCGTTAAGGAGGCTCTCTGGTTCTCCTTTTATACGTCTCCAAGTAATAAGATCTTTTTCGTTCAAATCTCCTTCTATGACTATCGGAAGCTTCCCAGATGTCTGTATCTTCCAATACAAAGTATCCCTCATTTTGCAATTCCCACATGTCCGAGGTCCAAGCAGCCCAAAGGAACCCATTTTAGGCGGGTAATCCCATCCCCTATTGAATGCATCTTCGTCAGTCAAAAACTCCTTCTTTCCACACACTTCACAATAGTGCCAAAACGGTCGTGTTTTCATACTCTCCAATAAAGCTTTACGTTTCCTTGATTTATCATCTTCTTTTTCTATTCTCTCTTTTTCGTCTGTAATCTGTTTTCTTGCATCTATCAGGAACTGCTCATCCAAAGGCGGATCTAATCTTAATTTGATGCCGTCTTCTGACACCTCATAAATTGAATCAAATCCTTCAATCGGATTCGGAAATTCTATCTCTGAAATATTCATCTTAAAAGAGCCACAACCCTCTTCCAAATTTCTTATTCTAATATTTTTCTGCCATCTCTCATCACTTGGGCACATAACATATATTTCCATTTCTGCATCAACAGATTCACGTATCGCATCAACATAAACAATTCGACGCTTTGCTTTAAAAAATGTCTGTTCTACGACAACATCTCTTCCACATTTCAGTTTTTCGATGATATCGTTAAGAAGCATATCATTAGCTTTCATCAAACATCTGAATTGAACTCCTATAGGCATCATTTCTCCAAATCCAGATTCTTTATATGCATTTTGTTGATAGTCAAAAATATTTAAAACATCAACATCCTTATCAGCAAAAAATTGTTTTATGAAATGTGTTTTACCAGAAGCCATCGCTCCAATCACAAAAGATACTTTTGACATAAACTCCACTTTCCTCCTATTAATCTAACTTCTTTTCACAATGAATACTTTTCATTTAATGCCTTTATCTTACTTTTAATATCTTCCCGCAGACTTTCCGGCTCAAGAACTTCCACAAGTTCACTATATTGCAATGCCCAGTGTGCCATACCATAAGGTGAACACTCCACCCTGACGATATCGTCATATGGTGGCTCTTTTTCTGTTCTTATGTATGTGAATGAATCTCCGAACCAGTCATGTAAAAATGTATAACCGGGGCGGACTCTCTTTTTCGGATTGCCTTCACATTTTTCACTCTTAATTCTTAGCGTTACCGGAACCGGCTTATCAAACGACATATTAAGATGTTTCAACTGAAAATCTTCTGACCATTTTTCTGGAAGATTTGAAACATTTTTCTTTGGGATACGCGGTATCCCCTTAATATGAAGCCTGTCATTTCTTCCTGGAATCTCTATATCCGTCATAAGGTCAATCCGCCATATAGACATATTGGGCTTGTAACCCTCATACTCTTTAGCCGCCAGCAGATAGTATTTTCCACCACTCGCAACAATATAGTATGGACTAAGCTCGTCTGACTCTTCCCTGACCGGCTCCAGCTTTTTCTCATAAGAATAGCCATTGAATCTGAATTGTATTCTCACATTATCATCAATTGCTTTCTGTATAATGGCAAGATTGTCCTTCAGCAGCTCCCTGTCTGCAAGCTCCGGCTCCTGAACCTTACATATATGTCTCGGCGTTCTCTTATAAAATGCCGTAGTCATATTGTCCTCAACCTTCCTGACAAGCTCCTGCGCCGACTTGGAATCCAGTGTCCTTGTTGCCATAATACCCTCAATAATTGAATCAACCTCCTTCTCAGAAAATGTTCTGTTATAGTAAAGGTTCTTTATGCGCATTACATTTGCAATATAAGAATCATCTTCATCAGAATCATCCCGTTCATATCGTTCCTTATCACCATAAAACTTCTTGAAATCATCAAAATACAGCCTCCACTCAGCCTCTGGCTTATAATCACTTCCTCCATCTTCCAGATTCATAATATTTGCCATATCTTTTAAAAGCCTGTTAATAGTCTCCTTATCACCAATATACGCATTTATATTTTCATCTTTCCTCATCTTAGCAATACTGGTAGGGTGTCTTCTGTCTGTATTCTTTCTCAGATAATCCCAGACCTTATACATACGCTCAAAACGGGTTGGTTTCTGAATCTTTCTCTTTGCCATATGTCACCTCGTGTTAATCATAATATATTGTATTCTCTATTATAATAACAGTTTGGTCGGTTTTTTCCACCATTTATCAAAATTTATTAATCTATATAAAATTCTCTCATGTCATTTAACCTTATTGCTCCCAGTGTTCCCTCTTTACCATAACATTTATAACCAGCGCCACAATCTATGCGTATAGTCCGTCCTGAAGGAGACACCCATATTCTCCTGTTATCAGTTACAGTATGCCCCACAACAGATATAAACTGCTCATGTTCCTCCATACCCCTGATAAAATACTCATAATGCCCGTCTCCCATATATATCTTTCTTTTATCCAACATACGCTCAGGCGTCAGAAATGTCTGTGCATGTGCTATCTGATATTTCCTGCCATTAATGGTGAGATTAATATAATATGGCTTTTCCTGTATCCATTCAGCAAGTCTTAACATATCAACAGCTGTCAGCCGCTTCTCCATAATAGCCACTGTATTATAAGAAATATATTCTCCAGTTTTTCTATGTCCGAATTGTTCAATAATCTGCCTTGCAACCCAGACATCATGATTGCCCTGTATCACCTGTATATTGGGATATTTTAATATTTCAAAATACAGCTCAACTGGCTTATCTCCACGGTCAAATATATCTCCATCAATAATCAGCAAATCATTCTCATTAAACTGTATCTTCTTTAACAGCCTTTTAAATCCATCTGCATAATTATGAATATCCGAAACCACATATACATTTCTATTATCATCTATTGTAATATCCATAAATATGTGCCTCTCATTACATTTTTAATAAATCCTTCAGTGTATCAATCACGCTAAACTTTCCTTCAATTTCAATAATTTTCTGTTTATCTTCTTTGATATGTGCAGCTTTTATATCATACATATTCATCTTTTCTATGTCTGATAAAGTTATGTCTGCCTCTTTTTCACATTTATCTACTATGTTCAAATGTATTACTCCTGCTTAAAAAAACTATCATAAAACTGTTCAAATTCGTCGATTAATTCATTTATTTTTTTACGGTCATAAAATCCCTGTACTTTCCAAAACATAAGAATACTATTCAATTCTTCTTTTCTTTTATCTATAAATCCCCTGCACAACTGCCCATTAAATATTGCACTGTCATCTTCAGCGCAGCTAAAACACGCCATATCTTCATGCAATCTGGAACAATCACTACAAGTAAGTTCCCTCTTTTCTGGAATAAAATGGCAGTTATCTTCGATATTTACAGGCAACCATGAGCTTGGATATGAGCATATTGCCGAACCTGTTTCACTCGTATTTGCTATATTGGTTTTGTATTTACAATTTTTACACTTCAATTTATCAGCCTCTTTTTGCATTTAGTTCTGTCTTGGGTTGTCCGAAAGCACCAACACCATTCTTTTCTTATGGTCAGAGATTCTCTCCATTCCAATGCCATACACATACATGTTGTCATATTTTTCTGGAATGTTTTCTCTGCACTTATATGATTCATCTGACCAGTCCAGCTTATTAACAATATTGAACTCACCTATAACTTGTAAATACGGCTTTAGATCTTTAAATGTCAGATTATCACAAATGTTTCTCTCAATATTCCGTGGCTTATCAGATAATACTATCTCTAACGCTGGCTGTATTGTAAGATTACTCATAGATATACTTACCTCACCATTTGGTTCTTCTGGTTCTGAATAGATATCCTTCGAAAACTCCACATCAGTCATTCCTATGCCATAAACATATAATTCATCATATTCTGAAGCCGAAATATCGGATACCAACAGATAATTATGATACTGCCCATCTAAAAAGCAGATTGATAATCTTATGTTTCTTGCCAGAAATCTTCTTATATCTTTAAATTTAATTGCCATTGTGATTCTCCTTATCTATAGACATTATTTCCTACAACCAGCAATATTGCATTATTTCAATAAATAGTCCTCCTGCCTTAATAAAATTATCCGTTATTTGACTTTCATTATCTTCAAGCCATTCATACTCCTGTAAATACGTTCTGACAGCCGGATTAAATTTACTCATCATTTTCCCAATAAGAGGATATCTTGTTATGTAATCAAAATGTGTATCCAAATAATAACCATACCTGATAAATTCCCCGGTATTTTCAATAATCCAATCCACTGCCTCTTGTATGGTGTATTCTTTGCCATCAAATGTTACAGTAGCCATAGTATCATCATGAACACTATTATCCTTATACATTCGCATATGTGAATATAACCATTCTGCAAATGACATATCCATATTAAAAATGTCGCGATAATCAAATCCATATCGATATCTTTGACGCATTCTGTACAGCTTTTTCTCTGTAACAAAATTACCACCATAAATTCTTCTCGATACTCCGAGCTGGCTTATATATTGATTTCTTCTTTTCATTAATAAGCTCCTTTCGTCTGGCTGTTATCCTCTCTTTTATATGGTGTTTTGTGTTCAGACAAGATGACCTCTCGTCTATTATTTATTATAATGTCGGAGAGGTCGGGTTTTTTCACCTTTGGGGAGTTTTATTTAATTTTTTCTAATATTTTTTAATAACTCTATTTCTCTTTTTATCTCTTTAAGTCCAGGGTCTTGACAACTCATCTGTTTTGCCTGCCCTTTTATTAATCTTTTTATTAATCCAACATAATAAGTTAAATAATGGTCTAATTCATTATAATAGAGGTGTCCTTCCTTCGTTATCCAATCTTCAGAATTAAGCTTTATTTTTTCCGGATTTTGATTGATTAAATTTTCATAATTCCACCCATCATAATCATAGATTAAATTATAACTCACATCATATTTTTCTTTAATAATACAAGCCCTTTTTTTATGAATATCAGTGTTATATGTACAAGGAAATCTTTCTATAAATTTACGTGAATAATTCTCAATGGAATTAATTATAAAATTGTAATGTTCCTTACTATTCTTCTCTAATTCATTATTTTCTAGGATTATACTTGGTGCTAATCCCTCATCTCTCATTCTTTTTCTTATAAAAAGCATTAATTCCATCGCACCTATGCTGCAGCCGTACTTACCTATTATCTCATCATCATCATCTTTTATTTTGTTAAATTTTTTCTCAAATTCTTTATACCATTCACTACATTCCGTTTCATTAAATATTACTTTTATTGTTTCTTTAAAATCATTACTGTATTTCTCTGAACTATTAGCCATTGTTATATAACCCCTTTCAAAACCAATAAATCTCTTATCTTATTTCTTCAACATCAAAATCAGCCACGAGAACACAAACAACACAACTCCTATGCACGAAACTCCAAGAGCTGCTACTATGTCTGTCGAACCGCTATTTACCAGATCAACTATCGATAATACAGACGCAACAATCGAAATCAAGCCAAATACTGCTATGACAGTTGCCACATAATTCTGCATGTCAGAAGATTTCCTCTCCTGTTCGTCCCTTATTAGTTCAACCTTCTGCTCGATTTCTTCAAGTGCTTCATCAATTCCATTAACGGCTAACAGACATCTATATGTTTCGCAGACATTATTCCAGCGTGATACCTGCGATGGTGCAAGTGTACCTGAAGCACGAAATTCCAACGCTTCTTTTTTAAGCATTTTCACTTTTCTGAAATACTTAAGACTCTGACGTTTATTGTCAATCAGAGTATTCTGAATTCCTTCATTAACCAGCATGCATGTACTTTTCTGGTGTAAAACCAGCATTGTAAGAAATACATCATCTCTTGACTGCTCTGCAACATTTGCCGCTGTCATATCATCTGTTGCATACACATATGATATTGACTGCGATGTAATGCATGCACCCCATCTGTATGAACACTTATTAGTATCCTTCGCGCCGTATGTATATGCTATATCCTTTTCTGAAGGATCCGAAAAATCACGCGAAATGTCTATTAATTTATGTTCGTTAAATGTAATTCTTTCAATAGTTTCCAACTCATTAAAACGCCTGCTTACAAGTGCCACATTAAAAAGATATGTCTCCTTCACCGCCAGTTTCATATCATCAACATACAATCTGAATATATTACTGACCCCGCCTATTGAAATATTACTTACAGCTTTAATTACATTTTCTTCAAAACTGTGGTTGTAATTCTGTACATAGCCCGGATTAATCAGCTTATCAATGTAACCCGCGTCAGCATTGTCATATGTAACAAGCACCGTGAAAAATGCTATTCTGTTATTAAATACATATAACTGGCTCTCATTAACTGCCAATATTTTACCATCTGAAAAATGTACATCATCAATGCATGAATTTAAAATGTATCTTCTGACAAAACCATTTTCTTTCCTACATCTTCTGGCAAGAATATCTGACATATCATATGATGAAAAATCCGCATTTTCTGCTCCATCAATAGTAAGCTCTGTAAGATTAAGACTACTTTCATACTTTAAAGGAAATATTACATATGTTCCCCTTATCGAATCAGAATACACCTGTCTGTTGGCATTAAATTCGTTCATAATCCCCCTTCCCTCAAGTCTTTTTCTTTAGTTTTCACGACCTGATAATATAGGTTGATTATATCACAAATTGTCTTTAAGGAGTATCTCTAAATGACTCTAATATTGCAATTATTTCCTCCCTGTCTTTATCTGTTAATTTTTTACTTGGTATTGAATAGAACATTGTTTCTTTAGGTGTTTCAAAATAACAGCCTCTATAAATTCCCGTGCTACACCCTGCAAAATATGTAGAAGCTGGCATCAATGCATATCTTTCTGGGCCATCATCATATTCCCTTACATCAGGTGAAGTTCTTGAATATTCTTTATAATCCTTTGTCTTAACTATTACCAATTCTTCACCAGAATTATACCTTGGCTTTGATACAACATCATTTTTAGCTTCTAATACAGTACTACCACCATAATCTATTCCTGATTTATTATCTTTTGCACTATATTCAATCTGAACTCCATTATCATTTTGAATTATAACAAATTCTGTATTCGCATTAACCCGCTCTGATACCACAGTCCAATTATCCGGATAGTCAAAATAAAATGTTGTCTGCTCTGGAAAATATTCCGCCATTCTCGTCTTATATGTATGAAGTGAGCCTGTCTGGTTTGCATTAGTTTGCTGCGTCGTCTGCTCCTGTGTTGGTGCTTCTGTACTTGCCTCACTTTCCTTTGGCTTATCATTTTCTGACTGCTCATTATATGTACATTCATCCACAAACTGTTTCGTGCCATCAGCAAGTATTTCATAATGAAGTGATTTACTTTTTGCAAATGATGCAAATTCACAATCCTTACTTATATTCATTGTGCAAAGAAGTGACTTCTTATTCTTATATTTGACACTCTCATTGCCAGCTCCAAGCTTAAAAACAGGGAAGTTGATATTAACATCAGAACATATCTGTCCATTTGGCCTGCCTGTTCGTTTTGCATCCGCTTCTGCACCCATATCAAGTTCTGCGTCTAACAACGGTATGGATTTCATTGTCACAAGCATTGGCGCTGTCCTGAAATATAAGCCCATTTTCCCTTCTGCCTCAATTGATGTCTGCATAGACGAGCGAAGCCCCATTGTTCCATTCACGCCTTTGCCTTTTTCATATGACACTCCGGCATGAAACGGTACTTCAACTTTAAGAGTAATTGAACCATCTATTGTTGGAACAATATATAATGCTACATTTACTGCAACAAGATGATTACCAATCGGTGCAGGTGTCTGACATAAAAAGATTCCATCTGAAAAATTCCCTTCAACTCCGATTTTTCCTGAAATCTCTGAATCAATATCAACACCGACAGAGGCATATTTTAATCCGTTCTTAAGTGTGTATTTAACCTGTGCGCCTACATTTATATTATTAACATCCCATTTTATAGAGAAATTCTCACACTTTTTATTAAGCTTCTGCTTAACAGGAAGCTTGTACTTTGTATGTGTGTCATTATCTGTCAATGTAACTTCAAGTTCATTATCATCATTTACCGTTGCCTCTATTGCAAATCCTTTGGAATGAATATTGCCAGACACATCTGCTGCCAACGTAGTTACTGGATTTCCCGCTGACACCTCCACATTATCAAGTCCATAATAACTAATAATATCGTCAATGCCTATGCTTGCCGAATCTGAAACTATCAGAGTATCAAAGACATCTTCAATCTCTGGGTCTTCCAGTGAAAATGTGCCATTACCCATATCCTCACTGATTTTCTTTGAAACCTTTTCGCCCTTATAATCGAATACAAATGTGTCACCCTTTTTCAGATTTCCGGCTGCACTGTCATCTAAAGTTATAATATTGTCATCTTCCTTATAATCTTTAATGTCAAAATATTCGAGCTGTGATACATTTTCCTTATAAGAAACTTTTTCAATATTATCAGGCCAGAATTCTCCATAATACAAATCATCAAATTTATCAAGAATACTATCAGCCTCTTTATCTGAAAATCCCTTATCAAGTGAATCTTCTGCTATCAGTTCTTTATCAATTGCAAGTTCTATGTTGGTATTGTCTGATATTTCATCATCAGTTCCAAGATATATCTGCATTTTACCTTCGCCCATTGCGCGCATTGAAGTAAGTGCCATAAATCCGCCTGACGCTATGTCGTCATCACTAAATTCATCACTATCTGTAATATAACCATTTTCCTTAGCCGCTTTTCTGTAATCCTCGACTTCAATGCCCATCTTGTTGCATAACTTCTTAAGCCAGTCATAGCATGTTATATCATCATTTTTAGTTACCACTGCCTTACACGAAACATTTATATCATTACTGCTTTTCTTCTTTGATGAAACACCCATTATAACGCCTGCAGCTATTGCCGCAATAACTATTACCGCTGCTGATACGCCAATTATTATTTTCTTCTTCACAATGTATCCCCTTATGTTTTATATATTATTTTTTATGAAACCAGCCAATAAAGTTTCCTGCTCTGTCAAATGCTTCAGTAGCTACTGATGAATCTGAACCGCCGTCAGCAAATGAACATATTATGAGAAGAATTATTCCTATTACAATAATTGTCACAAGTCCAATTGCCAATCCAATAATATTTTCCAATATCAGAATTGCAAGAGGCATGGCTGCACATGTAATTGCGGCACTCTTTGCAAATGAAAATATTGCACATCTACCCTCACTTATCATCATGACCACAATAAATAACACCACAGCAACTGCAGCAATTATTGCAAAAATCTTGATGTTATCTCTTATACTGTTAATCCATTTATCAATAGCATTTGAAAATCCAACTTCATCTATTTCTTCATTATCATATAATTTCTCAAGTGAAGCGTACAATTTGTTATATTGATTGTATTTAACAAGAGACCATATCCCAGAAACAGCTATTAATATAAAATCTATTATAGCAAGTATCCATTTCCATATCTTTCCTTCAAAGAAAAGCATTATCAGGGCAAGTACTATCTGGACTATGAATATTATCCCAAGTGCCTTATACACTCCGTTATTAGCTACCATATGTACTGTTCCATTTGTAAATGTATCTCCAACGCCAGCAAAAAATCCCTCTTCTGAGTTCTTGATTGTTGCTATTGCATGCGGATATCCGCCACCTGCTATGAACTTAATATATGCAACCACTGACATTACACCTATTACTATACTAAATATCCATGATACTGTTTTAGATAATGTCTTTAATGGGGCTTCTATAAATGACTCCCCATAATCATCAATTAAATCTGTTACCCATTCTATAAGTCTGTGCATTCTGTTTTCCTCCTCGTATTAAACATTTTATCTATTCCTTTGATGACGCTTTATAAACTATTTCTCCCCCTTTCCTGCTAATCTCATAATTTCTATGACCTATACTGTAATTAGCCGACATCTCTTTTATTTCCGATAAATATCTGTCAACAGTAACAAGTTTTTCTTCCATTTCAAGCTTGTTCAGGTCTGAATCTGATTCGTCAGATAATATGGTGTCTACCTTAACCCCAAACAACTCAGAAAATCTGCACAAAGTATCAACTGATGGCACACTCCTGCCACATTCTATATTTGAAATGGCAGAAGCTGTCAGCCCAATATCCCTGCCAAGCTGTTCCTGCGTAATTCCACGCTCAATTCTTAACTTTGAAATATTAATACCTATCCTATCTGTCCTCATTCCTGTTTTTCCCTATCATCATGTACCAAGTTATTATATAATCATTTCTAAATTACCAACATTTTCAAATACTCATAGTTAAACACTGTCCGTGTAATTTTTGTATCTGCTGTATCCTTGGTTTCTTTTATCATAATCATACAATTTGATATTTCCCTCAGAGGTCAATAAAACGCATTTCTAAATTTATCTAAAAAAAAAAGAATCCCTTTCGGAATCCTTTTTCACCACGCTTCAATTATTATATTATCAACATCATTGCAAATGTCTTATACTTCAATATACACCTCTCCCTTAACCCTTCTGTCATATATCTCACCAAGCCACCTCATAATAATCCCCTTTGGCTTTTCAAAAGGTGTCCTGTGACTCAGCATGAATTTCTCCGCTTTAATGTTCTGTAATACATTTATTTCTTCTTTTAATATGCCTGCATTGTACAGGTTATGTCCGCATTTCTGCATTGCATATAATGCATCTCCAAGAAAGCACCACTCTTCGTTTACTTCCAACGCAACACAGCCCTTTGCATGGCTTGAAGGCAGTGTAAATATGTGAAGTGACACATCTCCGTCCTGAATATATATGTCATCTTCTACGACTGTTCCCATGTCAGTGTGCCTATGGGTATACTTTCCCTGATACACCTCATCAACGCCCATACCCGGAAGATTACCGATATGATCCTCGTGAAAATGTGACAAGATAGCATTAACTTTTCTTCCATTGCTATATGTGTCTATTATCGCAGGAATGTCTGGATGATTACCAACATCATACAACCATAATGCTTCCTTCCCCTGTATCATCACCACATTTGCAGATAGTGGATTCTCTGTTGGGGATATATACGATATTAAATTATTTAGTCTGATAATGTTACATTCATCCATTCTTTACTCCAAAAACTCCACATGCCCGTCCTCAAGATGGTACACAGCCCCGATAACCTCAAGCCCCTTTTCCTCAAGCAGCTTCATATCTGTATTATCCTCTATCACCTTAACACTATGCTTTACATTAAGACATGTTGCAATATACTCGTCTTTCTCTTCCTTAATAGCTTCCCTTATGTCGTCAGTTATATACTTGATATGTCCGTCGGGGTCATGCTTTATTGCCGCCTCAACTGCACCGCAATGGTTATGTCCAAGTACAACCACCAGCTTACAGTCAAGATGGTCTGCTGCATATTCAATACTTCCAAGCTGATGCGAATCCACTACATTTCCTGCCACGCGGATAACAAAAAGTTCCCCTATTCCCGCTGAGAATATTGCTTCCGGTACCTGTCTGGAATCCGAACAGCACAGAACAATCGCATATGGATGCTGACCATTCTTTAATGTATCCTCGCGCCTTTCCAGCGAAACATCTCCTGGATTGCTTGTAGCATTAATAAATCTTTTATTACCCTCTATTAATCTTGACTTTGCTTCATGTGCTGGTATTGACATATTATTATCCCGCCTTTCACAACATACTTTCCTACAGTTTAACAGAATTTTACCCATATTAAAACCCCGTCTGCAATATACCACATATGATATATAGCAGGCGGGGCTGATTATTTTATTCTAAATCATATCAAGTTTTGTGTTACTTAAATGCTTTTAGAGAATTTTTTGATTTTGCAACAGTCATTCCAATCGCTAATCCGGATACTGCCATTAACATAATAAGAATTCTCATATCAGATGAATCTCCTGTTGGCACTACATCAACTGAACTATCTGGAACATCTTCTCTGTCATCTGTGTCTTTATTAATATCATCATTGCCATTATTAATGTCATTATCTGGTACATCAATAACTTCTCCTGTTACACCCTTGTAATCTACGCTTACAGAATGAATAGTAACTCTGTTACCAGACTTTCCTGCACCAGATGTACCTGTATGCTGGAATCCTATTCCACTGTAACTGTTTACTTCATTCTCAAATACATGGCTTAAATGTACCTCATGAGGCATGATATTGCTTGCTGAGTCCTGAGATGATGTTGTTGTAACATCTGCTGTAAATGTATTGCCAGTCACATCAAGCTTAATTGTGCATCCTGGAAGAAATGCTGTTGATATGACTGAATCCTCAAGCGGAATTGCAACTCCATTCTTATATTCCATCAATGTAAATGTACATGACTTAGCTGCAAAACTACTTAGAACCGGATCACTTATAGATGGTACTCTGGCAATTCTTAAGCCATAACCAGTCATTGTTTTTGCATCATATTTGAAATAGATATCTATGAACTGTTTAGCACTACCGAAGCCCTGTGCTCCTGTTTTATGAGGAGAAAGAGTCAATGTCATTGACATATCTTTTCGTGCAGTATCATCAACATATACAAGTCTTGCACCCTGTGTAGTTGTCTGAAGTCCCGTAGTTCCTGATGCGCCTGATGCTCCCTGTGCATATGTATATGGAAGCTCACCTGAAACAGGCTTATATGCTTTGTCACTCCACTCTCCACCTTCTCTGTATTCAGCAGGCAGATAGAATCCTCCATACCAATTACCAGCTTCAAGTGTGTTTTTCCATTCATAATTATTCTCTTCTGTATCATTCTCAGCTTCAATATATGCAAGATGCTCAAGATCAACATTATATGACTGTTTCTGTTCATCTGCTACATATGCTGACTTGATAAGTTCAGAAGCTGCAGTAAATACTGAACTGCCTTCTACTGAATTCGAACGCTTTGGTATAACTTCACAGATAATATAATGATTAACATCATCTAAGCGGAGTACATATGAAGAGTATGGCTTAGCATCACTATCTACATATGTTGTCTGTGCAACGAGGACTTTATCTGTTCCTTCTTTGTCTGTAGCACGATACCAGTTAATTATACTTTCGTCTGCTGCTTCACTATTATCTGTAAATGCATATGTTACATTAATCATTCCATTCTCAGGTGCTGATAAAACAGGTTTTTCTGATAATACAGGTGCCTCAAATATCTTAGGAGTAACTGTAAAATGTAATACCTTCTTCATTCCGTTTGCTACTGTTGCAACAAGACAGCCTTTCTTATTGTCTAATGTTGAGTTGTCACCCTTTACTATTACAGTACCATCATCCTGTGGTTCAATAACAAGCGTATCGTCTTCAGTACTCCATGTTACAGTCTTGTCATTGCCACCAAGAACAACAGGCGTAACCTGAAGTGAATCAGAAACATTTCCCTGAAGTACCGGAACAACATCCTTAGCAATTCCTGGATAGTCAAACTGGATATTCCATGTACCGGTTGGCATATAATCCTTCTGATTTAACGGATCCCATTCATCATAACCCACACCATTTAAGAGATTATATATATTATATTCCCCATTATACTTAAATGCTTTCATCTGCTCTCCATCAGGAGTTACTGATAAATCTGGATAATCAGGACTGATTGTCAATGGCTGTCCATTAAGAGTATTATTAGAAACAATCTGTCTTATATCATCAGAAAAATTACTCTGTTTCCATTCCATACCAGTCATGTCGCCCTTAAAATCACAGTCAATAAAAGCAAACGGTTTTGTATTCTTACATAATGTAATTGTTTTATTATCTGATAACTGTGTTGTAAATTCACAGCCTAAGAATGCCTGCATATAGAATGATGCTCCACCACAAGGAGTATTAGAAAACAGGCTAAACGTACAATTTTCAAATATCGTTATATAACCGGTTCCAAGCGAATCATCTGTACACTCAAGATGACAATCTTTTATAAGAGAACGCTTAGGTCTGTCATCTCTTGAGAAAAGATTAAGTCTTGATATAATGTTACAATTTTCAAAGAACCATTCATCCATATCTGTAATGCTAGGAACTTTAGTAACAGCCTGTGCCTGTGTAACAGCTTCCTGTCTCTTAGTATGATTCTTAGTAGTATCTCTTTCATACACTAAATCTACATTACAATAATTTCCGATTGTAAGGTCTTTTGCATGAAATCCGTCGCCTACACCAATTGTGTTAAAGTTACCATTAGCTCCTGCATTCTGTCCTCTGTCTGATGCAATTACTACATCATCACGATTACCAGTCATTCCTACAAGTGTTATATAAGCCTGTGGAATTATAAGACCTATAAGATCATTCTTATCACGATCTTCTGTCTTAGTATAATCGTCAGTCCAATATACATCCGGCTCAAGATAAATAATTGTTGGATTATCCTTTGTGCCAGGAATTGCATTAGCTACTGCTTCCTGAAGTGTCTTATATGAATATCCGCTTGAAGAAGCTAAATTCTGATTTACATATAATGCATGCTCTGAAAGAGTAACTGATTCACCATTATAGTAAATCGTCTGTGTATCATCGGCTTTCGTAAATGTAAGAGAGCCAATACCAGAACTAGTGAAGATGAGTGCAAAAGCCATCAAAAATGCGATAAAGGCCGATGCATGTTTCTTGTGTCTTAGCATATTCTATTCCTCCGTTCATTGTGATTATGAACCCATTATATCCAGATTGTACTAATATAAATACAAAAAATCAGTTCAAAAATTATAATAAAACGAAAAAACAGCATTTTCACATTATTTCTCTAAAAGCCACGCAATCTCTTCCTTATAAGGAGGCTCTTTCTTATCAGTTCCCTCAACTGCTACCCATGGGGTCTCAAGAATCTTAGGAACATCTAAGAATCTTTCATCATGGACAAGTCTGTGAAGAGTCTCATATCCTATATTTCCTTTATCAATGTTGGCATGTCTGTCCTTATGCGCTCCAAGCGGATTCATGCTGTCATTGATATGAAATACTGCTATCTGGTCAAGACCAATCACTTTGTCAAATTCTGCAAATACTTCATCATAATGATTAACTAAATCATAACCAGCATCATTAACATGACATGTATCAAAGCACACTCTCAATCTGTCCTTCTTGTCAACGCCATCATAGATTGCCTTAAGCTCTTCAAATGTCCTGCCTATCTCGCTTCCCTTGCCAGCCATTGTCTCAAGTGCAATATATACATCATCATTGTTCTGGTTAAGCACTGTATTAAGTCCTTTGATAATCTGTGCTGTTCCGGCTTCAACTCCGGCATTAACATGGCTTCCTGGATGAAGCACCATTATATGGCTTCCCATGGCAGCAGTCCTTATAATTTCTTTTTCTAGGAATTCAACAGCAAGCTCATAAGTCTCCGGCTTAATTGTATTCGCAAGATTGATTATATAAGGTGCATGTACAATAATCTCCTCTATCCCATGTTCCTTAGCATACTTCCAGCCAGCTTCTATATTAAGCTCACTTATTTCTTTTCTTCTTGTATTCTGTGGCGCACCTGTGTATAACATAAATACATTAGCCCCATAAGAAACTGCTTCCTTCGCAGATGCAAGAAACATTTCCTTACCTGCCATTCCCACATGACTTCCAAGCTTTATATTTGACATATATGATTCCTCCAATATTTAACCTGTATAATTTATTATCTGTCCGGTTAGAAAATCCAAACGAATTAATTTTAATATTGCAATACTTATGTGTCAATGCACAACATATGTATACTTGCATACTGATAAATGTCATTACCACTTTCATTCATTTTCAGTCGGATTCATTCATAATTTACATTTATTGTATTGACATTTATACAGCATATTGATATAGTACTAAAGTACCGATTTTATAGTATTTATGTAACAATTATTTTATAAGGTGAGATATGAAAATACACAAACACGGAAAACATATAAAAACAATCAATACTGTTATTGAAAGCTGTCTTATCGTTATTCTTATTGTTCTTGTAGCAATAATGATGGTTCTTATAGGAAAATTACAGGGAACTGCCAGAGTTATTAACTATACCGGTCTTGTCAGAGGTGCTACTCAAAGAGAAGTCAAGCTTGAAATCACTGGTAATCCTAATGATGAGCTCATCAATTATCTTGATGGAATTCTTGAAGATCTTAAATATAAAGATGGCGATTATAATCTTATCAAACTTGATAACAATGATTATGAAAAAAAACTTGATACACAGACTGCTTTCTGGATTTTACTAAAGGACGAAATATATAAAGTCCGTGAATATGGTTATGAAAACACTGATATTGTAAATCTCAGTGAAGAATACTTCCAGCTTGCTGACCAGACTGTTTCTGCTGCTGAAAAGTATTCTGAAAGAATTGCATGTAATATAAGATTATTTGAAACTTTTACAGCAATAGATATGATCATTATAATAATATTTATAATTAATCATTTCATTAATGCAATTGTAATCACCAAAAAGAATAAACAGCTTGAAAAGCAGGCATTTCTTGACCTGCACACAGGTCTTCCTAACAAGAGTAAATGTGAAGAAATATTCAGAACTTCGCAATTTATTACTGATTCTACTGCATGTATTATGTTTGACCTCAATAATCTTAAGAAGGTCAATGATACACTTGGTCATTCCGTTGGTGACCAGTTGATTCTTAATTTTGCAAGGCTTTTAAGAAATGCTGTTCCTTCTAACGATTTTGTTGGGCGATATGGTGGCGATGAATTTATTGCCGTAATATATAACACTACTAAGGATGAAGTTACTGATATTCTCAGACAGCTTGACAAAGAAATATCCGAATTCAATGAGCTTGGAAAAGCTTTTAAGATAAGTTATGCTCATGGTTGTGCATTCTCTTCTGATTATGAGAATTGCACATTAAGGACACTCTTTGATAAAGCAGATAAAAATATGTACAATAACAAACAGGCAGAGAAAGCTGGCAGATAGCCGCTTTCTCTGCCCTTTTTAATATTACATATTCATCAATTTATTTATTAATATTTCTCAAGTGATTTTATGGCAAATGTATGATAGAATATAAAAATGACTTTACTATATTAACCCAGACATTGTATACATGGAGATAAATAAAATGAATAATTATAAACGCGGACTAATAACCGGCATACCAATTGCACTCGGATATCTGTCAGTTTCTTTTACCTTTGGAATTATGGCTGTATCCTTTGGTCTTAGCTGGTGGCAGGCCGTTCTCATATCTATGACAACAGTAACCTCTGCCGGACAGTTTGCAGGAATCGGCATTATGATTCATCCAGGACAATATATTCAGATGCTTATATCACAGATTACTATTAATATAAGGTACTCTTTCATGTCTATATCAATCGGACAGAAAGCCGACAGCCGTTTCAGTGGCATATACCGCTGGCTTCTCGGTTTCTTTATAACTGATGAAATATTTGCAGTAGCAACTAAAGAAGACGAAATCAAGCGCAGCTACTTTGCAGGACTTGCTACCCTGCCTTATCTGGGCTGGGCATTAGGCACATTTATTGGTGCTATTCTTGGAAATATTCTTCCAGACCGCCTTATGAGTGCTTTAAGTGTTGCAATCTATGGAATGTTCGTTGCCGTGGTTGTTCCAGAGATGAAGAAAGCTCGCCCCGTCCTGATTGTCGTAATCATTGCAATTATACTTAGCTGCTTATTCTACTATATACCGCTTCTTTCTAAGATTTCCAGCGGTATAACAATAACAATTGTTGCTATCACAGCTGCCATTATCGGTTCAATATTCTTTCCGGTATCTGATGAAGCTGATAACAGCAATAATTAATCTTATTGGAGGAACTTATGAAAAACAGTATTTTCTTTATATATCTGCTTATACTTGCAGGTACAACCTACCTTATAAGAGTTATACCTTTCACTGCAATTAAGGAAAAGATTAACAACCGCTTTGTCCGTTCTTTTCTTTATTACATACCTTATGCAGTTCTTACAGCAATGACAATTCCTGCAATATTCTATGCAACCAGCTGGTGGGTTGGTGCAGCTGCAGGACTTTTGACAGCCGTAATATTTGCTTTGAAAGGCAAAGGTCTTACAACTGTTGCTATAGCGTCATGTGTAGCAGTATTTCTTGTTGAACTTATAAGATTCTAATAATTCATAATAGAAATGAAATGGATTTTAATTCTTCTTTCCAATATATGATTCATATAAACTGTAATCACTATTAACAATAAGTTCTTCTGGGAACTGTGTATCTTCTATAACCTTATAGGCTCTGTCAAATTCACATATTCCCTCTTTTATATGTGCATCACTTCCTATCGATATGCAGACTCCTAATTCCTTACATATGTTAAGCATCTTAACATCATTCTCAAAAGCTCCCTGTCTTGGGCCATCCGGATTCAATGATGTATTATTAAGTTCAAGAAGCACATGCTTTTCCTTAGCGGCCTTTACAAGCTTTTCATAATCGACAGGATACCTTGAATCATCAGGGTGTCCTATAATATTAACATATGGATTATCCATTGCTTTAATTAATGCATTCGTATTCTGCTCTATACTTCCGGGCTTGATACATGGAATATGAAGGCTTGCTATTACAACATCACAGCCCTTAAGTCCATATTCTTTAAGATCAATATTTCCATCATAGTCCATAATATTAGCTTCACAACCCATATATATCCTGACACCACATTTTTCTCTTGGAATTATCTTCATATTAGAAAAATATAATATACCTGCGCTTCCCGGCATCTTGGGTGCATGGTCAGTTATCGCAAGGTGCGTAACTCCTATACCTGCTGCGTAAGCTGCCATCTCATCAATTGTGTTATATGCATGACCGCTTACAAGTGTATGAGTATGTGTGTCTATTGTGTATTTCATAATTAAAGCTCCTGATTACCTGTTCTTTCTTTCACATAATTCTCCAGAACATTAACAGTTTTCTCTATTCCCAGAGGACTGCTGTTGATACACATGTCATAATATGTTGCATCTCCCCATTTACCTTCTGAGTATCTGTTATGATACTGTTTTCTTGTTCTGTCGTGTCTACGCATTTTAGTATATGCCTCTGATTCGGATAAGTCAAAATGCTCCATAACTCTCTGTATCTTATGCTCCTTATCACCTGTTACAAATACGGATATAAGGCAGTCATAATCCTTAAGTACATTCTCTGAACATCTGCCGACTACTACAAATGATTCTCCGTTCTCAGCTTTCTTACGGATATAATCAAACTGGAACTGGGCAATAATCTCTTCATAAGAATTGGTGTGATTACCTACCCGCCTCGACAGGAGACGGTTTCCCGGCTTTTCATCATATTTGTGAAAATCTGACACATCAGCATTCATCTGTTCTGCAATCTCGTCCAACATGCATCTGTCATAAAATGCAAGTTCTAATCTGTCAGCCAGCTTCCTTGCTATCTCATGTCCCCCACTTCCATATTCACGACTTATAGAAATAATCAACTGTTCTCCCATAAAACCCCCATTTCTGTACACATTTTGTGCACGAAGAATTAACAATACCTTACAAATATGCACACCATAGATATAAGCACAACTATTATAGTTGCCGGAACAGCTGTGCGGCAATACTTACCCCAACCAATCATATAACCATTCTTAGCTGCAACTGATGTTCCGACAACATTAGCAGATGCACCTATAGGTGTTGCACTTCCACCTACATCAGTTCCCATAGAAAGTGCCCACGCAAGAACAGAAAGGTCAACCCCTTGTGTCGCAGCCAGACTCTTAATAACCGGTACCATAGTTGCTGCAAAAGGAATATTATCAATAAGTGCACTTGCAAATGCTGAAATAATAATAATAATTGCAACCATAAGCTTAAGATTACCCTTGCTCACACGACCTATAAATGCAGCAATAATCTCTAATATGCCCGTCTGTTCAAGTCCACCTACAACAATAAACAGTCCTAAAAAGAACAAAAGTGTTTTATAATCAATAGACTTCAACATATGTAAAGCCTTCCTGCCTGATACAATAAGTGAAAATATTGCTATAACAAGTCCTATAAATGCAACCGTAAGTCCTGTCAGTGCATGCGTTACAAGCAATACAACCGCACACATGAATATAACGCAGCTTAATGCAAAATCCCTTCTGTTCGTAATAGTCTCTGCCGGACTTGGCATAGATTCAGCCAGTTTATCAATATCCGGTGACGATTCCAGTTCTTTTCTATATGCTATAAGAAAATATACCACAATAAATACCAGACTGATTACTGCAATCAGTCCTGTATGCGTAATAAATGTTGAAAATGAAAAGTTAAGTGACGTACCAATAATTATATTAGGCGGATCCCCGCACATTGTTGCCGAACCGCCCAGATTAGCACAGAATATCTCTGATAAAATCATTGGCACCGGATTAAACTTTAGCAGCTTGGCAAGCTCAATAGATACAGCTGCAAGGAACAATATAACCGTTATACTGTCTATAAACATAGCCAGTCCAAAAGACATTATCATAAACGTAATAAACAATGCTCTTGTACGATAGTGTACAGCCTTAGCCAGAAGCATACACAGCCATCTGAAAAATCCGGCAGCAGCCATAACCTCAACCATAATCATCATACCTGCAATAAATATAATGGTCGACCAGTTAATCCCTGTTACTGCCTCTTCAGCAGCTCCGGACTGATACCAGAAACCTGATGTAAAAATGCTTCTTAAATTAAGAGTACTAATAACCGCCTCCGGCGACCTCATGATAATTCCAAATACCCCAATCAGCGTCAATGCCCCACATCCAAGCGTCACATAATGCCTCTCTATCTTATCAAGAACTATCAATACAAACATAGAAATGAAAATAATTAATGCCAATACCTGCTCTGCTAACATATTAAATAACCCCCATCACATGTTAAATTAATAACAAACCCTTGTTACATTATACGCATATTAACTAACAATAGCAACTTTTTATTGAAGGTTTTTCTTCTTACTTTCTTACTTTTAAAACCATTGTTGTTATAAATGCCTGTATAGGAACTGTCAGTATCACACCAATTGTTCCACATAATCCGCACACAATTTCTATTATTATAGAATTATACCCCATAAACTGCAGATACGGCATTTCATATGAATATATTGTAAGAAGAGTTCCTGTTGCTGAACCTGTATACGCAAGAATGAGTGTGTTGGACATTGTTCCCATCATATCATGCCCCACATGCATTCCTGACATAAATAATTCTTTTGCCTTCAGATGCGGCGCTTTTTCGTGGATTTCTGTTATTGCCGCTACAATTGATACACTTACATCCATAACAGCTCCAAGAGATGATATTAATATCCCTGCATATAATATGTCTGAAACATGTAACTTAGAATTATTGGCAATATATATCATTGATTCAACATCTGTCATATTAAAGCCATTCAAATGTGACATACTTCCTGCAATCATTGCAAGCCCGCCAGATATTATAATCCCAGTTGATGTTCCTATTATAGCGCATATAGTTTTTGATGAAAAACCATTAAGTATGTATATTGAAGCCGCCAGAATAACAATTGATGTTATAAGTGCTGCCAATACCCCATTAAGACCAGCATAAAGAAGTGGAACATACATGCAGATTACACATATAAATGTAAATACAAGTGCATATAAAGAAGCTGCTCCTTTCTTACCACCAACAAGCACAAGGCTTAATGAAAACAACCCAAGCAATACATATACCATCATTGTTCTGTCATAATTGTATACAGAGCCTGTAAGTGTTCCATCTATATCTTTTATAACTGCGATTACCTTAGTTCCTTTTGTACAGAACGCACCTCGCTGATATGAATTGGAATTATCCAATTCGCAATCAAGTCCCCTATACTGTCCGCTTGTAATTCGTGCCTTTACTTTCTGTGCCCCACTAAATGGCTGTCCCCCTGAATTATCCTCAATTATCTGAACAACCTTTGCTTTAACATATACTACGCCATTATCGGCTTTAATATGAGCTCTCTGTATTTGACAACTTCCGATGATGATTCCCGCAAGAATCACCACCGGAAGCAGTACACGGAGAGTTCTCTTATATAAACTTCTCCTGTTTTCCATTGATATTATGCCTCTTTTTTCTTCTTAACTGATACAATACCTACTGCAATGGCTGACATGCCTACAAGGATATATACCCATATTCTTGCATTGTCGCCTGTCGCTATGATGTTTCCAGATTTATCAGAAGTATCCTGGCTATCATCTGTTATAACATCTGTGTTCTTCTTTGCAGTTGTGAATTCATATACGCCACTTCTCTTAACACCAGTTGCTGCATTAGTTACTACTGCGTACCATTTATAACCTGTATTTGCTTCAAGGTTATTTACCTGAAGAACAGCCTTCCCTGTTGATGAATCAACATTTGCAGTTCCAATCTCTTCATTAGTGTATACATAAGCGTTAAAGCTCTTTTCTAGAATCGTCTGCTCATTGGTGTTAAACTCAACATCAAGAACCATCTCATCAACACCTGTTGCTGATGCTCCCTCAACATTTAATGTATGAACATCTGTATCATAGTAATTGAAATCGTCCATACATGGTGAGTATGAATTCATGTAGATTTTATTGTTATCAAGGTCAAAATAGAGGAATTTAATATATTCGTTACCGCCTTCAAATCCTGACTGATAATCAGTACATATCTGGTATACTGTTCTGTCATTCTTGCCATCTCCATCATCATCAAACATTACTGTCTCATATGAAGAGCCGTGATAATGTCCATTGAGTACTGCGAACACATTTGGATTCTTGGCAACTACATTCTTCTGTACAAGCTGTCCATAGTAATCAAGGTATGTACCTGAGCTCTGCTTTACATTAGTATATGTATGGAAGCAGAGTATTGCTTTTCTGTCACTGTACTGCTGAAGCACCTGATTCATCCAGTCGATTTCTTCCTGATATATATTCCAGCTCATATATACTATAATAAAGTCCTGACCACCTTCGCTGATTAAATCATAATGACCCTTATTATTCTTATATGACTCACCATATGTATTCTGTGATTTGAAACGGTTTTCTCCAAAATATTTGTAATAATTCTCATAATCCGCAAGACCTGCCGCCACATCATGGTTGCCACCAAGAACGCCATATGACATACCTGCCTTATCTAGTATTCCCATTGCCTCATCAGCATTTTCCCACTCGTAAGTCATATCTACATCATCAACGATATCTCCTGTGTGGATTACATATTTAATCTTACGTTCTTCTGCATTATTAACAATCCAGTTGTTGATGTTAAGGAAATGATTCTGCCACTCCTCTGCATAATACTGGGTATCTGTCTCCCATGCGAAGCAGAAATCATAATCTTTAGGAACTGTAGTACCATCCCAGTCTGCGTTGTTATCAAGCTTTCCATCTGTAACAGTATCTAACTCAGGAAGTGCTGAATCTGCTGTACACTGGACAATAATTGTTGCTGTGCTGTTCTTTACATGATTAGCTACTGTAAATGCTGCATCCTTAATTGTTCCGTTGCTGTCTGCTTTTGCAATCTCATCCCATTCACCATTTGCAGTATTTAATACATACATTGTCTCTGCATGTGTTCCATCATTGTTGGAAGCCTTTCCGTCCCAGTCTGCCACAATCATTTCATCGTCCTTAGCGTCAGCTACATTGACTGTATACTGGATATATGGAAGTATTCCTTCTGATGTGTTAGTTTTAATGCTGTCTGTATCAATCTTTTCTGCCTTGTAAAATGTTGCTTTTGTATCTGATTTAACATTAGATACATTAAGATAAAGCGACGCACTGTTGTCTGTTATATCTGTTGTTCCACCTGCTGTAATTGTTATCTGTGTTCCATCAACTGTAAATACCGCAGTCTTCGTTGTCTCATTTCCTGCTGCATCCTTTGCAAATGCTGAGATAATATGCTGTCCATCTCCTAATGAATACGCTGTTGTCTCATACACATTATTAATCTGTTCACCATCTAAAGTTACAACAAATGTATCTAAAGTATGGTCTTCTATAACCTTTGGACCAAATGTAAGATTTCCACTTAATACGCTTCCATCTTCTACACCAAGATCGATTTCTGGAGCTTTGTTATCCACAATAAATGTAACTTCTTTAGTGCTTTCACCATTAGTTACCTTTAATGTATGCTCTCCATCCGAAAACTTAGTAGTATCTATCTGTGTACCAACTGCTGTAACCTCTGTGGCTGGTATTGAAAAACTTGCATCCATATATGGGCACATTCCTGTTGAATCACCAATATAGTGATCTGTTTCATAAGCTGTACTGAGGTTAGTCTTTGCACTTGTAGCTGAATCATCTGGTCCAATCTTTGTTGGATAATATACATTTCCATTAATAAGCTTTAATGCAAGCTTTGTAACTGTGAAATCTTCTCTATTAGCATCAGGAAGAAGATATTCATCAACGGTGGCTCCATATGTACCTGCCCAGAATCTGAGTGTAATATCATATGACGCATTTTCTTCGTTATATGTGAAGTAGCTGTTATCAATATGAATAGCCTGTCCATCTAATATCTGGTACTGCCATTTTCCAATTGACGCAATTGTTTTGTTATCTGTAGTTGTAACTGCATTTTTAAAATAACTGTCTCTGCCATCAGCATGGAATGTATAATAAGCCCCATCCTCAAGCATAGGGACTGTCTGACACTCTGTTCCGTCTACATATATCTGTGATGAATGATTATCTCCACCATCATTGGCAGTTACAGATATTGTTCCGCTTACCTCCTGCTTGTCACTGATATTAGTTCTTATACCATCAACTTCATTAAGCTTGCTGATATTAACTCTGTACATATCACTTAATGTACTGCGGTATCTGTTATCGGCACTTACATAGAACTCAACGTAATCATGTGAGAACAGCTCATCTGCCGGAATCAGTGCCTCATAAAGGTTAGGTACTCGTCTTTTTATCTCTGTTGAGCTGTACCAGCTTCCTGTTCCATCAAACCTGTAATATGTTGTAATTCCTGTTCTTGGAAGGCTGCCATTCTCCGCAAAGTAGAAATTAACTCTTAACTCATCCCCCTGCATAATGGATTCTGGAACAACATCATTAAGTCTTAAAGTTAAAGCTGAGCCATCATCCTTTAAATATGTATACTGGTCGGCAGAAACAACTCCCATAGAAGTTGCTGCATTACCTGTTTTAAGAAGCATTTCCGGACCTTCCGGATTAACCATAAGCTCTGCTGACTTATTGTCCTTACAATCTGAACTTCCAATATAAGAATAATAAGAAACCATCTTTCTTGTTCCATCAGAATCAAGCTTATAAAGTTCAACTACACGGTTAGTATTATTCATTCCATTCTGGTCTGTGCATAAATATACAGGAATATCATCACTTATGTTATAAGCTGCACGGAATTCTTTCTCTGTAGGAAAACTTGTATAATTCTTAAGGTAATTAATTCTGTAATACCACAGAACCGCTGTCTTTCCTGCTGGAACAACACATCCTTCTGATGAACCTATATTTAACTCTGCATTTTCATCATAATGACTTAACTGTAATATCTTTCTGCTTCCCTCTTTAACAGCATATCCAAACTGATATTCATTATTGAGATCAACATCATGGTCAGTTGTATTAACAACCTCAACACATTCCATCAGATCATCACTAATTCCATAAACACTGCTTCTGTTAATATCATTAGGTCTTACTTCTGTAATAAATACGCCATCTGCAATCTGATTATCAGGTACCTTGGCATTAACAAGACCATTAAGCTGTCCTGAATATACATATCCAGGTGAAGGCTCACACATTTCACGGTATACCTGCATCTCATTACCAATATCAGGAATTGCCAGTTCAACTGAATATCCATCCATTGTGTCAGCCTTATCAGTTGCCTTGAATGTAGAGATAATTCCGTCATCTGACTTTGTCTTTAATGAAAATGTTGATGTAACTGCCCAGTTCACTCCACTTGTAACTTTAAGTACAACTGCATCATCAGGAATACGCATCTGTCTTCTGAACTCTTCCTCAGTTGGAATTGCAGTTGTAACATCACTTCTGTAATTCCACAGTACAACCTTTTCCTCTGGCTGGATTATAACTTCATCATTACCGTCCATAGTTGTAACCTTCTGGACTGTATCGTTATACACAAATTCATATATATCGTTGAAATTAACAGCTTTGTCATATGTGCTTGTTATCTCAACGAATTCCATCAGATCAGTTGTGCTCTTATAAAGTTTAATACTTTCGTACCCACTCTTTTCTCTTGTATTGTTCTTCTCACTTCTGTCTACATCATTCTGATAGATTTCTGTAATCCATAAACCTTCTTTATTAAAGGTCTCACTTGCAGCAACACTATTCCCACCCGTCTGACTCGCTATAAGTGGTGAAATGTTTGCAATAATACTGCCTGCCATCATAACAGCAACCACAGTACCTGCTATTATCTTATTTTTTCTTTTTCTCATGACGTTCTCCTTATTAGTTTGGCTTTTAAGAAACGTCATAATTATAGAAATGCTATGTAAAATCTAGGTTTATGTTAAAGAAAATTGTAGGTAAAATTTTCATTTGTTCTGTCCTTTTCCTACTAAGGATTTGAGGCAAAAAAAGCACCAGAAGAATACGTTTCATTCGCTTCTTATGGTGCTTCTGTTTTAAATATTATATTGTATCAACAAGTCAACTATTCCAATTACTTAATAAGACTTTCCTTAATCTTAACAACTGCCTTATGGATATTAACAGGCTCATCCATTGTACAATTAGGGCGGTGGATATCATTAGTAAAGTATACTGTAAATTCACCAGGATGTAATGTAACGAACTGCTCATTCTCTACTGTCTCATAAAAGATATTGTCTTTACCAGCTGGCTCTTCACCTGTAACTCCTGGAAGAAGTGGTGCATATCCCTGAACTTCTTTTCCTGTGAAAAGATACTGGATATCAATATAATTTCTGTGACTTTCTGCACGCTTATTCTCAACTGGAGCTGTTGTCTGATCCTGAATAAGAACAAAAATGTTATCTCCATCAAGTTCATATCTTCCTACTGGAAGCTCAGCTGTCTCTGGCTTTGCAAGAAATTCAAGTGCAGTATTAATAGCTGCTGGGTACTGGTAGTTACCTTTTTTTGCATTAAGTGATGCGTAAATCATTATTATTTTACCTCGAATCTGTTAAAATTTTATACACTAAATATATCATTATCGATAAAAAGTTTCAATATTTTTCTTAATATTCAGCCTTTAATGTTCAGCTTTTAATTAAGCCTTTTAATTCATATCTGATTCCACATATGCCTTGTTCAAAATACATTACACCATCTTCTCAACAGCCTTTACCCATGCGTGATCAGGGTCATCACAAGGTGTAAGCTGTCTTGTATCAACACCTGCCATTACCCAGAGATAATATACCTGATATCCCGGTGCTGCTGCTACCGGATGATAGCCATTCTTAATCGCTACGCTGTCACCATTCTTTATTATGTAACTCTCTCTTAATGACATATCGTCACTATACATTACCTGAATACCAAAGCCCTGACCTGGATTCACCTTGAAATGATAGATTTCCTCCATATTTACCTCAAATGGAAGATTATCTGTATCATGCTTATGTGATGGATAACTTGACCACTGTCCCGGCATGCTGTAAGTCTCGCCAAGCACGATTCTGTCAACCTTTCCCTCATATTTTGAAGTGATAATATCATTAACATCTCTCTGCCAGTTAAGCTTGCCTCTGTGTTCAGTTGCAACATCACCTGCATCTATTACAAAAGCTTCATACTTCTTTCTTGCTTTAACCTTGCACACACCGATTTCAAGCATCATGCTTCCGGTTGCTGTAACTTCATACTTAGAATCTCTTGGAACATAAACAGTTGTTGGCTTGCCGTCAAACACGCTTCTTCTTGAGCCAAGCTTGTCAAATGTGACATCATCAACCTTAACACTGCATGTTCCCTGTAAAATAACAAGTCCTATTTCATATTCTCCTGATTCATAAACCGCATTTTCACCCGGCTCAAGTCTTATCAAATCAAAACCTATTAATTCCAAGCCAGCTTCTTTATCTACAACTTCCTGATAACCCTTGTTATCATTGCTTTCATAAAATCTTCTCATGTTCGTATCTCCTTATAAATAGATTTAATATTATTCTATTATCTCATTGGTGTTGTATCAACAGTTATTTTCAATTTCTATGCACTTCTGGCCAGTCCTCAAATCTTCCGTTCACAACTGCATGCATAATTCTGTCCTTAGTTCCCGGATTATCTCTATTAATCTGCTCCATAAGCTGCTTGGCATATTCCCTCTTAGTCGAACCATCAACCGGACAGGTGTTCTTAACAACCTTGATTCCCTGATTAATCACAAAATTAGCCACACCCTTTTCCGGCACATACATCATTGGCCGTATAACCGTAACCCCTGCCTCTGGCAGATATGTAACTGGTGGAAATGCGTAAAACCGCCCTTCATATATAAGAGACATTAATGCTGTTTCTATAAAATCGTCCTTATTATGTGCATATGCAATCTTATTGATTCCAAGCTCTCCAAGCCTCTTATACATTGCGCCTTTTCTAAGCTTCGCACACAGTGAACATGGTCTTTCGTCTTTATTATCCTCAAAGACAATCTTCGCAATCTCTGTATCAACCTGTTCATATGGCACATTTATACTCTCACAGAACTTCCTCACTCCTGTAAAATCCATTCCCTCAAATCCAACATTACAGGTAATTGCATACAGTTCAAACTTCTTCGGATAAAATCTGTTAAGTATCTTCATTGCATACAGCAATGCAAGCGAATCCTTGCCACCTGATACTCCAACGGCAAGCTTATCGCCTTCCTCTATCATGTTGTAATCTTCTATTGCCTGTCTTATAAGGCTTAATAATTTCTGTTGTTGCATAAAATATATCCTCTGTTGTAAAAAAATAGCCACCATCTCATCTTCAGTATCAACTAAAATCCATTCTCCCGGCACAGCCGGTCGGAGATTCCCATCATTCGCTTTCGCTTGGCTTTGGAATAGTTATATTTTCCGCCGTCCCGAAAAGAAACGGAATTAAAGCAAACTACAAAAGAGCCGGTACACTGCACATCAAATCCACGGGAGAAAATCTCTCGCTTTATCTTTGATGAAACTATGTACCGGCTCTGAAATTCAGAAAGATTCAATGTCTGCTTTTTTCCGTTCCGAAGGCAGACACTGCACTGGAACGGCGCAGTCGCAATCTCTTTCGTCGGCTGCCGTTTCCGACAGCCGCCCTTGAGTTAAATATTTGATTTTACTTTACGCTGCGCTTTTTCTTTCTGACGTAAACGGTTGTTACGGTTACTGCACCGCCGCTGGCAAACAACAGGACGATCCACAAAGCAAGGTTGCTTGTATCGCCAGTCTGCGGACTCTTATCGGATGTTCCCGGTTTGGTACTGGCAGGTTTTTTCTCAAGAGCAGCAATCGCATCTTCGATAGCCGTTGCCATTGCATCAACTTGGCTCTGTTCAGTGATATTCTTGTCACGGACAACAGCATTGACGGCAGCTTCTACCGCAGTGAAGTCTTTGTACTCATCCTTGTTCAGGGCGTTTACCTTGGCGATGGCTGTATCGACTTTGGTGTAGTCGGCAGACAAATAAGTCATTGCGATAGTATGCGTATGAGTTGCTGTATCAGCCGTAATCGTAATATTGGAACTGAAAACCTCGCAATTATCTGCGCTGACTTCGGCTTGATAAGTACCTGCCTCTAAATTGGCGTGGTTTGTTACTACCTGACCATCCACTTTGATGATTACATTTGTCAGTTCAGCAGGTGTTACAACAAAAGAAACTGCATATTTCGGTGCTGGCAAAATAGGTATGCCATTTGAGTTAAATCGATAATTGCCGCCAGCAGCAGTGATTTCATTAAAGAAATCTTCCGTTTTCATAGAATCAAGGGTCTTTTCTGTTCCAGCATTCTGGTACTTAAAGCAAGCCGAGACATTTTCAGTTTCCACAAAATAATTGTTTTCAAAAACAGGTGTATCAGAAGAAACACCACCTGCAATACCACCTAAACGCTTATAAGGTGTAGTTGCAGTATATTGAGATAAATCCATTTCACCGGCGAAATAACAATGTCTGATTTCTGTATCTGCACCAACTATCCCTGCAATGCAGCCGAAATCTATAGTACCATTGCCAAGAGGAACCATTTTCCCTGTGGAATAGCAATTGATAATTTTTGAGGCTTGAAACAACTGCCCAACAATTCCGCCGGTACAAGGTGTCCAAGAGGTCATATCGCCTGTATTAGCACAATACTGTACGGTACTGTTTTGAGCAAGACCTACAATACCGCCCATCTGAAAAGAGCTGACATCCTTCGTTATTGAAAAATTCCCCTTGTTTTGGCAGTATTCAATTGTGCTATTTATCGCATATCCGCACAAGGCCACAGTACCGTTAATATATTTGTCTGCATCAGTGAACGACACATCTGAAACGCAGTCAGAAATTTTGCTGTCTGCTGCAACGCCCACTACCGTTCCAAAATAGACATAACCTGAATTAGACACATCCAGTTTGCCTTGAATTGTCAAACCGGAAATTTCAGCGCCGTAAACCTCACTGAAAAATCCGAAAGACGGATACTCTGTCTTTCCATAGTTTTCGGAAAAATCTAAATTGGAAATCGTATGCCCGTTTCCATAAAATTTGCCGCTGAAGTAATGCAACAGAGTTCCATCAGCAGCAAATACGCTGCCAATTGGTGTCCACGCAACACCTGTTAAATCCAAATCTGCATCAAGAGATACAACCGCATCTGTTTTATCGTCATATTCGCCATTGTCCACAGCTTTTGCAAATTGCAAAAGCTCATCTACTGTTGTGATTGATGTTTTGTTGCTTTGCTCATTCTCTTCTGCAAACGCCGTCATCGGGACAAGCGCCATCACAAGACACAACGCAAGCAGAAGGCTTAGAAATTTCTTTTTCATTATCATTCCTCCAAAATAATTCTATCCGCTATTTACTTTCTCCGACAGCGGACACGCCGGAGAAAATAGAAGGTTTAACCGGAAAAGATTGATTTGCCGGTCGTGGTTAGGATTTCAATATCAAACCACCATCTTTCCGCAAACGCAAAAAGCCGAAGCCAAGGCATAATGCGCCCTGTCTCCGGCAACTGGTTCGTTACAAATTGTATGAAATAAGACTTGACACGCTGAAAAAACAACGCTATGCTCCTGCCGAGCCAAGCCGATAATAATCGGCACATTTCCATTTGCCATAGTCAAGTCCTCCTTCCATAATTTCTAAAGCAAAAATGATACAAATCCCCCTACCCCATATATATAGTAATACTGTAGCAGATTTTCCATAATATCTCAAGTAGTTTTCAGAATATTACTCTCCTTTGTCGCTGTCCCCATATGCCGATATGCCCTGATTCTTCTTTAGACAGTTTCAGGCAGGGAAGATAGTAATCGCCCTGCAATTCATACCAAAATCCGTTTTTCTCGTCATAAATGTACTTATCCGCTGATCTTTGTATCAATTATTTAATGTAATTGTAAAAATATCCTTATGTGGATTAGTCTGTGACAATCCAAGCCTTACTATTTTCCCTTTTATTGGAATAAAATGTGTCTGTAATACTCTCATTGCCATTATCATCTGTTCTTTTTCAAGTTTCTTTCCCAATGTTATATGTGGAAACCAGTTATATGGTTTGTAACAACGATTAATTGTTACATCTTCTCTTTCAGAAAATATATCATACACCTCATTGGAAAGATGCACTAAATATTCGTCTAGAACAGGTGTAGCATACATAACATACGGCAGAAACTGCCCGATTGAAAATATATTTATCTCTCCTGCACCTATTTTATTAAGCTTCATGAATTCTTCCTTAAGATTATCAGGTTTTCTTGTTTCAAAGCTTGAAATTGTCAGATGCGGAGGAACATTATTCTCAATCATATAAGTATTACCTGTTTCTTTTGCAATATTATCAATTAACCTCTGCAATCCCTTTGTTACATGTTCATCAAAATATGCTGATATAAGATACATATGCCGCCTCATTATTATTAATCACCTATGCCAAATTCTCTGGCAATTCTACATCTATTACTATTTTTCTTCAGCCTTAGTTACTTCTTCAATCATTCCAGTAACAACAGAATTCAAACTTGCTGCATTCTGATTGGTAATCACTGGATTGCCCGTCTCTTTTTCTATTCTCATTCTTGCTTCACCGGCTATTTGCCCACCAGTTTTGGCAACATTTCTATTTGCTTCCAATCCGTATGGATTCTGTACCTTTGTGAGTTCCGTTGTCGTTGCTTCTGCTAACATATTAAGTGCAAGTTCCAATGTACTCATATTGTCACGAAGGTTCTCTTTCTTTAATCCTTTATAATTCTTATATTGACGAGTACTCATTCCTGACCACGCTTTGGTCACTTCATCTGTAAGAATTGCATATTCCTTTCCCTTCTGCACTCCATGAGCCTGCCATTCATCTGTCAGCTCTTTTCTGGCACGAATTGTCTGCAATCTCTGATTAATCCAATCCGCTGGATAGCCCTTCTTTGCATATGTCTCTAAAGCTCTTTCGATTGTCAATTCCGGATCAATTATTTCTTCAATCCTGTCTCTTCCAACCTGTGCTAACCACAGTTTGAATGGTTCTGCTTTCTTTGATGGAATAGATTGAATTATTCGCAATAACTGCTCTGTGTTTGCAACATCTGTCAGTCTTCTCTTTCCATCAGCTGCTTTCATTTTCAAAGCGTGACAATTTGTCACGGTTTCATTTCCTTCTTTAATCAACCTTTGTTTTAATTTTCTCCAATATGCATTTGCATCCTTACTTTCAGTTAATACTGCCACTACATCAATTATGGAAAAATACCACTCTTCTAATTCTTCATTCCACGCAGTCCTAATAGGCTGATTTTCAAATAATTGTATTTTGTTATCTTTTCCCAATACTATTCTTCCTTTCTTCTATCCAAAATATTTCTGCATTAACGAGTCAAATAATAATTTTGTTTCATCTAATACCTTTTGTAAGGCAACTTTTGATTTATAAATCCCCTTGTAATCTAACTAATGATTTTTGAATATCAAATCCTTCTGGATATCTCTTTTTTAATTTGTCTATGTTTGCTTGAAAAATATCATCTAAAGGTATTTCAAGTGCTGTTGCTGCCTCAGCCAAATACCACGCTATATCTCCAAGTTCCTTAGCCAAATGCTCCTTATCAAGTTCATATCCTTGTGCCATCCACTTTTTAACTATATCAATAGCCTCACCCGATTCACCACACAACCCCATTACGCTATTTATCATTACATCCTTTTTTGTGAGTTCGGGATTTAATGTTGTCATTGCTAATTTCTGATATTCATTGATTGTCATATTTCTCCTCATTTATTACTGTATTTTAGCGATAATTCCATCATCTGTTATTGTCTGTAAGCACTCATGTGGATTATCTGAATATTCATCTTAATATTCCTTTTCTATTTCTTCATTTATTCCATACATTTTCTTGAAATTATCAAGGTCTGTCTCACTCCTAATCAGCATAACCTCTTCTATCTTACCTGTATGAATATCCTTAAATCCAGCTACCTGTTCACCAGTGCAGATGCTGGTCTTAATTACTGGTCTTTTGTTATCTTTATCATAAGAATGTATTATCTTTTTCTTACTAAATAATCCCATTTACATTACCCTTTCTTTGTCTGTGCCATCAGCACAAGTTTTTCAAACAACTCTGCAAAATGTTCTCTACTATCTGTATGACAGGACATGCGTCCGCATCTACATATATGTGCATGATTACCTCTTTTTACAATTAATCAATTTTTAAATCAGTTGACAACAATACCATCTCTTAATATAAGCCTCCTCAAATAACTCAAGATTATTTTCAGTTAGTTTCACAAAAAGTTTCGTAAGTACGTCATACTCTGCCATATCACCTGCCAGATATGATTTCCAGTTTAGCTGCTCCAATGTCCAGTTGTAATTTCCTGTTATCTGCTCATATTCATCGGTGTTCTTAATTCAATAAGATTTCCGTCCAGATTATAAAACCTCATCATCTTCTGACCAAAGCTAAGCGTTTCTAATCTGTTTATGTATATGGTATCCGGGTAATCCCTCTCAAGTTTATTAGCAAATCCTTCAATATACGTTTCTTCAAAGTAAAGTTCTGATGCATTGTTTTTATATATTACATCTTCTCTTATAACTTCCTTAAAAACGCATTCTTTCTGTAATACCAGTCCATCTGTTAATATCATATTCCCATCGTTATTGTGCAATTCACAAAATCCAAACAGGTCATGATAATATTTCTTTGATTTTTCCAGGTCTTTTACAACAATCAGGAAATTCTTTAGTCTCATTAAATAAACCCTCCCGGATTATCTCTTTATTTGTTATTGCATTTTCACACCCTTACACTATTTCAATCTTAAAGCCATCTCTAAGAGTAATGTTATGCTCGTCTTTATCTTAACTTTAAGCCTGTCCAAAAAGTCTGATAAAAGCTTATTATCATCTCGCAAACCATACATTTGACTGCCCAAAAACAAATGCCACCCCTCTTTTCTTCCTTGGCACTCTCCAATATGTCTTTCTTCTCTGCGATCTTGGAAGTAATACATAATCTGATTTCTTAGCAATTGCATTGTATTCCTTTATCCATTAACCTAAGACGCTTTCATCATCGTCTATATCTGACCTATACTCGTAATCAAACGCCATTGTTTCATAACGCCTATATACAATTGCATTCTTATACCAGCCAACAACATAAGTTTCTTTGTCAAATGAATCAGAATATAATGCACAAAAAATAACTAATACATCATCTACCTTTGTCTCCACAAATCCAAGGCAGTAATCCTCTTCCGGATATCTGCTGTCAATAATATGTGCCGGTATAAAATTATATTTTTCATGTGCATCAAGTATTTCCTTTACATAGGAACCGGCATTCTTAGGTTCATCAATACCTGGAACAATTTCCTTATTATAATTCATCTATGCAATGTTTCAAAAAAGTACCCTCAAAATATTCCCCTTTCCCCCTAAATGATTGCATTAATAGTTGTATCTATTATATCATACTTTTAAAAACAAAATGCCAAAATTACTTTATCATTATTGCTTGAGCTGCGGATATACTGTATGCACATAACCTCATATAACACGGGTTTTTTATAAAAAACCACGTCAATATGACTCTCTTCATAGAGCATATCAACATGGCTTTGCTTTTTTACTTAATACCTATCTTTATTAATAATGGCAAGCTGTTTTTACAACTCCAATATCAGTCATTTTGACAAAATAACTTTCTTATTTAAGGATATCATCCAGATTTATTTCAGAATCAATGTAAACTGCATCTATTTCATAATCATTGAATACGGTTATATCACCTTCCTGGCAAGAAAATTTTTGTATTATTGAACCATCAACATCTATGAGTGGTTCCTCAGGTGTAAGATTACCCACTCCTCTTATTAGCTTATCGCATGTTTCTTTAAATTTCACATTATCAGCTTCTTTATGAATCGTATATTTGAACATGCTAATCTCCTATTCCTGACTATACAGCAAATCGATATTAAGTCCTGGAATCTTATGTATAATCCTTGATGCTTTCTTATCATCTAACCTGTGCCATTCTAATTTAAGACCTAACTTTTCCTCAATCTCATCTTTTTGTGTTTCCAGCTCATCATACATATTTTTATCATCATTGATATAGAATTCAACGACCTCACAGCCTTCCTTATTTACAAGGTTCAGTGCAACATGTGCAGTGCTTGTTCCTATTGCTATATCATACCAGTGATCTGTAGATGGCTTTCTTATCTTGAAAGTTTTGCCTCTTTATACAATTACCTCTTTAAATCTGGTCTAGAACTCAAGTCTTTCTGACTGGGATTTATTAGTTTGAATATGCTCTTGCCCCAGCTTCAACAATTTCAACAGATAAATTCTTTCATTCATCCTCATTGAACACTGAAAGGGCTTTCATAATCTCCTCTCCATGGGAAATATGAAATTCAAATTCATCTTCTGAATGATTAAAACATTCACTCAATAAGTTTTTGCAAAATAGGTTGCTAAACTTCAAGTCCCAGAAGGAATTAGAGCTTTCTTTTTCTAAGCCCGGTAATATTCTTGATAGCTTGTATCATTAAAGGATTTATCTTTGCTCTATCAAGTTTCTCCACATTTCAATCTCATACATCATCATTACTGATATAGTTTTTCTTCTAATTCTCCAATCACTATATCAGATACCATAATTTTATTTTCCTCATGACTCCAATAACAAATATAATTATTTGAATCTACGCAAAAATAATCACCATCAGGACTGACTGCAAATGGAATATATCTATTATCTATACCTATAAGCATTGCTGTTTTAAAAAGATCTACATCACTGTCATCTTTATTGAATGATAATACTGCACCAATTTCATATTCCTTGTCATTTAGTTTAATATAACTATTCTCAGGAGTTGCTCCATTAGCTTTCCTAATAAACTCTATAAGTTCAGATGAAAAGCTAATGCCATACTTTTGTTCATACTCCTTAAAAACACTATCCGTTTCAAGTTCTATTTTATATTTCCAAAGCATATTAAATCCTCCATATATTCATTTTAGTAGCCACCGCCCCATAAAGCTTTTCCTCCGACATGAGGCGTTGGATCATGTTGTTCAGATTTAACTAATTCCATAACACCTTTTTCTTCATTATGATTCCAAGTGTATCCAGAAATCTTGTGCTCTCCGGCATTAATTTGTTCTAATTGCCTTTGTGTAAATTCTTTTTTTAATTCCGGATTATTTTTAACAGCTTCTTGTAACTGCGATACACAATATTTAAACTGGACTCTATTATCTGACCGCAGTTTATCATCAGGTAAAGTACACTTAAAAACAGAATCAAATTTTGCAAACAATCCTTCTACCTTCGCATATCCTAAATCAACTATCTTGCGTTCAAACGGCACTCCCGTCTTTGGATCTCTTAAATCTGATGTAACTTCTCCAGGTTTTTCTATATGATATATTCCTTCATTATCAACTTTTATTTTTTCGGCAGTACCTGACGACATTCCTCCGTCAATTAATCTGCTTTTTTCTTCATCAGAAGCCTCTCTTAACCCATTATCCATTTTCTCATTCCAATAATCACGAGCTTCATTTGGTTTTGTACCATTCTCAGGCTTTATATCCTTGAACCCTTGTTCTTCAGGTGTCTTAACTTCTTTAGCTTCGCTACTCTTTATTTCTCCCACTAATATACACCTCCCTTATCTTCGTAAACCTCTGTAAATGCACAGAATAAATCGTTGTATGAACTATCTTTCACTGACTGCTCATAAAGAATAAGTGACATTGCAAGATCTATCTGTTCATTAGAATACTTTCTTATCGAAGGTTCCAATTTTTCAACTACTGAATGAACCCAACTATTCAAATCGTTACAATGCTTAGATGATTCTATGGCTTCCTTGGCTGTGAGAAAATCAAAAATCAATGTTCTAAGATTATCTATAATCTCTGTTTTTTCACTACAAATATAATTCATTAAATCGCATTTAACTTTAGTGTCCAATCTTGACTCAATTACTTTTTTCTTTAGCATTGTTATGTAAGCTCTATTACCTTTTCTATACAACTCCTTATCCATTAGACAATCCAATAAAGACTGCTCAATCGCCTTTTTATCATTATCAAGACTTGATAAGTCCGATGGCTTATAGCTATATTTTTCTTCAAACCTGTTACATCTGTCAATTTTGCAAAGTACCGGCTGAACCCACTCATTCTGATATATTGCAGCAACTCCACAAGGAAGCTTTGCAAGTTCTGTAATCTGATCCTCGTTAAGATTAGCTGCCCGTCCTACTAATTCCCTATCTGATTGGTCGGGAAGCCGCATTATAATTTTTGTGTTAGTATTCCTAATAACAGACATATCCATAAGTCCAGGAGCCTGATCTGCAATTACAAAACCTTCTCCATATGTACGCATCTCCGCTATGGCATTAGCTAACATCTCAACACTCTTACCCGTTAGATTAGACCCTTCAGCAGACTGTTCAACAGACGTTCTTCTAAGAATATTATGTGCCCCTTCAAGTACAGTTAAGTGCTTAAGCTCTACATTCATTCCATCTGCACCAGACATTCTATGTTCCTGAAGTTTTAATACAAGCATTCCCATAATAAGCGACTTTGTCTCTGATGAACCGACTCTGCTTAAATCAACAATAACATTTTCATCAAACAATTCCTGTGACAACAATTCATCTGTAGCAAAGATAAGTCCATTAATTCCTGTACTTAACGACTGTAATCTTGTAAGCAATGAACCCTTGTATGCACCCTTATTATCATTATCATATTCACTTGAATCAATTATGTCTTTTATATTTCTGGCAACATCTTTAAATGTCGGATAAATCATTTCTCCATATTTGTTCTCAGATGTAATCATATTCCAGCCACAATCAATGTAAGACTTCTCTATAGCATTTTTTAATACCGCTGGCATAGCAGCATACATTGGCCAACATACATTAAAGATTTCAACTAATCTATCCATATGTTCCAGGACATGAATACCTTTTGGAAAACTAAATGGATTAATTCTAAGTAATGCTGAAAGCTTGGGATTTGTACCATACACCATTACATCATCGTCATTTCCGAAAATATTTTTATATTCTCCCTTAGCTGGCTCAACAACTAAAAACTTTACGTTCTCATTTCTTGCATTTTCAAGAATCTGATATATAGTATTACTCTTTCCAGAACCAGTACTACCAGTAATAAAAGTGTGTGATGATAATAATTTCTTATTAAGAGAAACCTCATTGTTCTCCATTTGATTCATATGGAATATATTACCCAGCTTAATCTTTACGTCTGAATGAATATTGTCATAAGTTACAACATTTCTTCCAAACTCAGCACACTCTAAGATTGGTAACCCTGCAATTGATTTTTGTGGAAAATTAAGTGAATATGCAAGTTCCTTTCCTGAAAGATTTGTTGTAGCTGTAACTAAAGCCGGATAAACATTATACGCCAAATCCTCCTCTGGTGCTGCTGGATTAAGTGCAAACAAAGGATGTCGGAGACTTCTAAGATATTTACATATCTCCTTTGCTGATTCTCTTTCTTCATCAACCTTACCACGCCATACATTAATAGCGGACTTTGACATATACGATTCTTCTCCAAGTGTAAGTGCAAGATATGTGTGAGCCACATTATTAGCCATATTAAAATCCTCACTCAAAACATAAGCTGCAAAATCCCACATGCCTAAAGCTGTGCTTTGCTCAAATCTCTTCATCTGTTCTTCAAGAAGTTCTAATGCATGTTTAATATTATAATTAGCATAATTTTGAGTAATACTTTCGCCTTTTCCAATCATTGCTGTTACTGTTGATGATCTGGCAAAATTTGCACCGACATTTGCACCAAAATTAGTTGCTTTTGATATCCCCTGTGTAGTTGCAAGTCCCTTGGTAACAGCTTTTCCCACAGTATTAGCCACTGCCGTTCCCGTTGTTTTAGCCAGACTTTTTCCTACAGTATTGGATAAGCCTTCTGTCAATGTATCAGTTGCAGTCTTTCCGAGTGCTTTGGCTGTGCTTGTTGATAAACCAGTATTTACGTTTGCCGACAAGCCTAGCTTTTTCAATTTTCCTGTTTCAACACCAACTGATATATTTTCTCCTTTAGTTTCAGTATCAGTCTCACTTGTTCCCTCTGAATGAGCATTACTGCTTGATGTTGTATCAGATAAACTATCAGTCTGTGTTTCACTGCTATTTTTTGTATCAGTTTCACTAGTGTTGTTCGTTTCAGATTCATTAATTGTTGTTCCTGTATTCTGACCATTCTGAACTCCTGCACTGGCGCCCACATTTACACCAACTGTAGCCGATGAACTCTGAGAATTATTCTCCGTGTATGTAAATTGTGTTGACCATGAAGCATATGGAGTTAACCCTGAATGAATTTCACCAAGCTTATTCTTTCTCTCTTCAACATCTGTTATTGGCGTTGCAAGCAATATCAATGTATACTCTTTACTTCTGGAATCTGGCACAATTCCATCTAAAAGTTTTTCAATTGTCTGGCTTATGAATTTTTCTGACTTCTCCGTCGGTATATTTGATGCAGTTGCAACTGAATATTCCCTATCATTATCAAGACATGGTATCTTTCCTTTTCCAAACTTATAATCTTTTTCATCATCATACTTGAATTCTGCGCCAGGAAAATTACCTCTTATTGCCTCAATGATTCTATCTCTGTAATTTTCAGCATCAGTGCTAGCCTGTGCGTTATTTGTATTAACTACTGCAAGATATACATTAGTATTATGCTGTGTTCTGTTAAATACTAAAGCTATATTGCAATCCTCATCTTCTAATACCGCATATACATTTACCAACTTCTCAAGATTATTTTCTTTCTTATCTATAACCCACTTTGTAATATTAATATATCTAATGTTATATCCGTCACTAAACTCTTTATCATATTCAGCACTATTTTCCACCGGAAGATACAAATCCTTTATCTGAGGAAGATATGAGTTAAAGATTTCAATGCTGTTAGCTGCTAACATTCGCTGAGTAATAGCCTTGGCATTTTCATCATCTGGTTTTGGCATCTGCAATAAATATTCTTCTCTTTGAAGCTGAATCTTTTCAACTTGATCTGGACTTAACGCTGACAGCTTTGCGACTCTATCTGCCGCCTTACCACCAATTTTCTTCACAACATTTTTTACCCCCATGTATGCACATCCTCCTCTTACTGTACAGGATTCCAAGACATCTGTTCCCGGATATCTTCTAAGGCTTCTCCTATCTTATTCTTGTAGTTTGCCAATTCAGCTATTTTTTCAGTTTCTTCCTGAATCAAATCAGCTATGTTCCTTAGGTTTGGATTTAAATCTGTTATATTGTTTTCGATAATACTATGTAATCCCTGTCTCCATAATTCAAAACTATCGAAACAGCTCTTGTTCATACTATCTGCAATCTCCCTAATATTGTCATTAATCCATTTATTATATTTTGTAGAAAGCAACTTTAAGTTAATTTTTTCAGAATCATTCAATTTTAATCCAAATAACATTCCCTTTAAGAATCTCTTTTTCTCAAAACGCTTTTCAGAATAATCATCAAATTCAATTGACTGGTAATTAATTATTATATTTGCAAGATTATCTCTCTGCAAAGCTGTTAATGCATCTGTCTCCGTGATTATTTCAATAAGTCTGTTTCTGATAATTTGTGCATTATCGTACCAAGCCTTAGTAAGAGTCTGGTTAAGTGTATTACTTGCATACAAAATATTTTGTTTATATTCTTTAACAACAGTTCTAATTACCATATCGGAAGTAAGTTTATCTATCTCTCGTTCAGTACTCTCCTTACTTTCCTTACTATCCTGGACTTCCTTATAATCATTATAAAAATCTGCTGCAATGTTCTTTACATTACTAAGAACATTTCCCTTGAACAAACTCTGACCATTAAGCTTAAAATGACTCCACATATTGTTCTTATTTTCTTCAAAATTATGTTCATGTATATCAAGATTATTCTGCGATGCATTTTCAGCACGATATTCGGAAGTCAATGTTTCCATTGTTTCCAACGAATAATCATAATGTAAAGTATTGTTTACAAATTCGTTTATACTAGTTTTGGTATTATCAACAAGATTATTAACAGTAAACTGAGACTCTCTCACTAACATATCTAGTAAGTCTTTTTTTGCTGCTTCCAGTTCACTCATTCGCTTTTTCTTATTTTCTTCAAGGAATTTTGTTTTCTCATCAATTCGTTTATTAGTGTCTCCAATAACGCTGTTGAGGAATAAGTAAACCATCTGACACTTATTATATGCTGCATACTTACTTGCAAATGTTTCCATAGCAGTTTCTACCCCATATAAGCCACTATTAGCAAAGATTTTATTCGGACATTCTTCTGACATTTCAAAAATTCTGTTTCTTACTGAATCTGGCATAATGTTATATTTATACAATGTCTTATAAAATTTGTTTTCAGGATTATCATACTTTGCCTTATTTGTACTAAATGTATCTTCATAAAACTCATCATGAAAACAACCATCATTCTTCGCACCTAATCCCATAATTGAAGATACAAAGTAAATTCCACTAGAATACATTTTTTCAACGGCAACATATTCCTTTATCTCTTTCACTTTACTATCGTCAAATCCATTCTTAGGTAAATTTGAACAATCTGCTTTATTCATGATAATCATCGTGAATCTCTCATCTAATGCCTGAATCTGCAATATCTTATCACATAAAGCTGCATTATCCTGACTATCTATTGACTCATATTGTGATACCCATACAGGAATACCATTAGAAAAACTTGCCAAAGCATTTTCAAGTACCTTAGTATGATTAAGGTTTGATGCCGAGTTAGAACCTGGTGTATCAAAGATTACGAAGTTGTTCCTTGATTGTCCTAAAATACCATTCTTAGAAAATGGTACTTTTATATCAATAACATCACTAATTACAATTACATCTTTATCCTTTCGTTCATAATTGTTAATAAGTTCCAATGCAACATTAATCTTTCCATACATATCATTCTTATCACATTCAGATACCTTCTCATTAATCTCTTGAATCAAATCGCTTAACGAATCCTCGGCTTCCACGCGATAAACATCTGATTCAAAATATAATTTAATGCATTTATTCAAGTATTCAAATGTAATAACAGCTTGATCAGGCTGATCAGAATTTGCAATCTGATATACCTTTGCAGTTACAGGATCCCCACCACTTGGCAATATCTCACAACCTATCAAAGCATTAATAAATGTTGATTTTCCAGCACTATAATTACCAAATACACAAATAGGAATCATATCCTCCAGAGCACTTTTCACCTTATCTAAATTGGCTGAAACATATATATCTCTGTTCATCAATTTTTCAATAATAGGTCTGACTTCTTCGAACTTTGATTTTATATCCTTAAAAATATATCTGGCATTAGCTAATATTTTGGTAACCGGCTCCTCCGAAAATATAATTTTCCCTTCGTAACATTGTTCTTTGCAAACAGCTTCTACTTCCACCCTCTCATCTTGCGTTCCCTCGAAAACTATTTCTACTGGTTCTTCTCCGATAAAGTAATCTTTTACAACTATGTCCAATATCTCTTTAATCTTAAATGGAAGAAAATTCTTTGCAGATTCCCCTTCTCTTAATAAACTGTTATCATTAATTAATTTGATATTTTGCCAACCCCCGATAACATTATCATATGATGAAAATGTTATCTTTCTATCATATGGATTGCTCTCAATCCTTAGCTTCATTATCTTCTATCTCCTTGTTTTTCTCATATTTCCCATTATTTTTCATTCAACTTCTGGTTTCTTTAAGTCTGTCTGAATAGTCAAACATTTCCCAATCTTAATAGTCATATTCAATGTATAAACCTGCTTCGTCCTCTCTTGCTTGTAAGATTAAGCAGTTATATGCTTATTATCTCCGTAGCCATATTTACCCTCTCGCTTTGGAACAATCACCTAATTTTTTTCCATTATCTCTCGGGAATTATTATCGCAGCTATTATATAAGCAAGCAGTCCTGATCCACCACATAATGAAAAGAAAATCCACAATATTCTTATAAGTGTCGGGTCAACATTAAAGTACTCTGCTATTCCTCCGCATACTCCGCATATTTTTCTATCATGACCTTTTACTAATCTTTTCATATTCTTACCTTTCCTTTCAAGTATTATCTATATGACCATGTATCTGATACTTAATCTTTGAAAGTTATCTTAACTTCCCTATCATCAATGTCATGTAGTCTTTCTATTATTAATTTTTTAAGTCTTTCATTAACCTTATTATAAATTCCTTTAGATTCTGCATCCGCTAAACCATCTGCTTGAATTTCCTTAATAAGTTTCTCGTACTGAAGTTAATAATTATCCGGCCAGTATCTATCAAGCATTCTATACATATTTTCTCTTCCAACCGGATTAGCTGTATGAATTTCTATCGGATAAAATGTCTCTCTTTCTGCCAGATAATCAAGAAGTTTTATTGCATCTCCTCCATCGTAAGCATAATCTCCAAGATCATGGTCAAGGTCAAGAACCTCAATCTCTTCTCCTGCTTGTTCACACTCTTCAATAAGATTAATTGCTTCATTTACTGATTTTGCTGTTTCGTATCCTTCAGGTGCGACCCTTAAATCATCTAACCATATCTTCATAATATTTCTTATTAAACTATTAATTAAAAATTTATCTCCATAATTTTATCAATAAATGATGGAGATTTCAATTGGAACGATAGAGATTGCAAATATCTTTTCAGTATCAATCGTTTGTCTTCATGGATTGGGAAGAATTCTATCCTCACGCATCTCCTTCATATAATTGTCAATCTCTTCATCATCGATAACTACTGTATTCTCTTTTACATTTCTCTTTACCGTTGCTAACATTATGTCCTCTCTTTCCCTATATATAAATGAGACTTCTGGCATAATTGTGAAAGCCCGCCAGGAACATCACCCAACTGGCTTGTTCACGACCTTACGGCCAGATACATATGAATAGTTGTGTTTATTCTGCTAACACTAATGGTATATTCATTGACTTCATAACAAAATTTATGTATAATTTTTTTATCAAATAAGGAGGTGTTTTTATGCCAACAATCAAATCAAGTGCCGATTTAAGGAATAATTACAACGAAATTTCTACATTTTGTCATAATTATCCTGAACCAGTTTTCATTACGAAGAATGGAAAAGGCGATCTTGCTGTTATGAGCATTGAATCCTACGAAGAACTGACCAGCCGC
>OHJT01000106.1_pt1 | contig 73231 bp, 68 predicted proteins | sample 1568651 | NCBI WGS metagenome assembly OHJT01 (sample SAMEA3879608, study PRJEB24766) | human gut metagenome | biome: human-associated habitat; feature: feces | place: USA | collected 1985/1987 | reverse complement strand
GAAAGTAGCGGGTGCTTTTCTGGTTCTCTTTTGGCACGCAAAAGAGAACTTAGCCTTACCGCAACAGCGCTCTACCCTTCTATTATACACCAAAATCTCCACATTTCTGTGACCAAGTCCCAAAAGCCTCCATTTCCCGCCGGAACTCCACTTTGCAAGGGCCGGAGAGTGTGTTATACTTTCCTTGAATTTGATTTTTTATCTTCCCAATGGAGGCTTTTACTTATGTCCACAAAGCAGCGCCTGCTTTTCATCACCACCGGCGGCACCATCGCCAGCGTCCGCACCCAGCAGGGCCTCAAGCCCGTGCTCACCAGCGAAGAGCTGCTGGCCCATCTGCCCGAGCTGAACGACCTCTGCTGCCCCGACACGCTGGCCCTGTGCAGCATCGACAGCACCGACCTCGGCCCGGAGCACTGGCTGATGATGGCAAAGGCCGTGCAGGAAAATTATGCCCTCTACGACGGCTTCATCATCTGCCACGGCACCGACACACTGGCCTACTCGGCGGCGGCACTGTCCTACCTCATCCAGAACGCCGACAAGCCCATCATCCTCACCGGCGCACAGCAGCCCATCTCCAACGAGATCACCGACGCCAAGAAAAACCTGCGCGACAGCGTCATCTGCGCCCTTGACCCCGGCAGCCGGGGCGTTATGGTGGTGTTCGGCGGGCACGTCATCGCGGGCACCCGCGCCAAAAAGAACAAGACCATCAGCTACGACGCATTCGCCTCCGTAAATTTTCCGGCGCTGGCGCTGGTACAGGGCGACCGTCTGGTGCGGTATGTGCCCTCGCCCTGGCCCACCGGCCCGGTGGAGTTTGGCCGCGCCCTCAGCCCCCGGGTCTTCCTGCTCAAGCTGACGCCGGGCCTCAGCCCCGACCTCATTCCGGACATCTTCCGGCTCTACGACTGCGTCATCGTGGAGAGCTTCGGCGTGGGCGGCATCCCCCAGCGGCTGATGGACGCCTTTGCCGAGGGCCTCGGCGACTACGACAAGACCCGCAAGGTGCTCATCCTCACCACACAGGTGACTTACGAGGGCAGCGATGTGGGCATCTACGAGGTGGGCAAGCGGGTCAAGAACCGCTTCCGTTTCCTCGAGGCCCACGATATGACCATCGAGGCCGTGGTGACCAAGATCATGTGGCTGCTGGCACAGGACTGCGACAGCTTCGACCAATTGCAGCAGCGGTTTTACCGGCAGGTCAATTTTGATACGTTCTATCACTAAAAAATCAAAAATCGTGCCGATTTGACCAGCACGACCACATTTTCAGAACACCATCTGCACCAGCAGCACATAGCACAGCGTGCCGCCTGCGATGGAGACGAGCGTCTGATGCTTCCACTTATGGAGCGCGACGGTCACGCCGATGGCGATGGCCTCGGGGATACCGTGGCTGCCTGTGGCAAAACTGACGCCCTTGAGGCAGTAGACGATGAGCATCCCGAAGATAGCGGCGGGCAGCACATGGCCCAGATATTCCACCACCTCGGGCACCCTGCTGCCCCGGGAGCCGAACACCAGAAAAGGCAGAAACCGGGTGAGCATGGTCGCCGCCGCACAGACGGCGATGGTCAGGATGAATTGGAGATCACTCATCGTGCCGCCTCGCTTTCCTTGGCCTCGATGGGGCGGCGGAGCAGGAGCAGGGCCGCGAGGATGCAGACCATCGAGGGGATGAGGAAGCTGCCCGCGCCAAAGATGCGCAGGCAGACCAGCGGCGCAGCGAGGCCGATGACGGCGCTGGCGTGCTGCTTTTCCTTCTCCCACTGATTGAGGAAGATGACCACAAACATGGCCGTCATGACAAAATCGACGCCCTCGGTGCTGAAGGGCAGGACTGCGCCGAGAGCCGCCCCCATGGCCGCGCTGGCGACCCAGTAGAACTGGTCCAGCAGGGTGATGAAGAACATGAACCAGCCCCGGTCCACCCCCTCCGGCGGCTCTGCTGAGCAGGTGATGGAGAACGTCTCATCGCTCATGGCGAAGATCATGTAGGCGCTGCGCAGGCCGTAGCCCCGGTAGCGCTGCAGCATGGTCAGGCCGTAGAAGAGATGCCGCGCCTGGATCATCAGGGCCATCAGAAAGGCCGACACCGGCGCAAAGCTGCCCAGCAGCAGCGACGCCAGCACAAATTCCAGCGAGCCGCCATACACCACCGTGCCCATCAGGGGCGGCAGCCAGACCGGCAGACCCAGCGACTGCACATAGATGCCGTAGCCGAGGCCCAGCACCAAATATCCGGCAAACACCGGCAGCGTCTGGGGCGCTGCGGCCCGGAACGCGCGCCACACCGGCGCACGGTTCAATTTTATTTCGTTTTGTTCTTGCATTGGCTTCAACCCTCCATTCTAGTATTATAACAGGTTTATAGTACATTGCAAGAGAGGAGTTTCCCCCTGCCGACAGACAAAAAGCATCCTCAGAGGCGGCTCTCCGAGCTTTTTTCGGAGAAGCATTCTCTGCGGATGCTTTCTTTTTGCGATAGGATGCGGCCCTTAGTCCAGCTTATCCTTCTTCACGAGGTCCTTCGTGTAGAGGGCGCGGGTAGCGTTCAGGACAGCGAGGACCATAACGCCGACGTCCGCGAAGATGGCAGCCCACATATTGGCGATGCCCAGCGCGCCCAGCAGCAGGCAGGCCGCTTTGATGGCCAGCGCAAAGACGATGTTCTGGTAGACGATGCCCTTGGTGCGGCGGGCAATGCGCATGGCGAGGGCGATCTTGGCCGGGTCGTCGTCCATCAGGACGACATCTGCGGCCTCGATGGCGGCGTCCGAACCGAGTGCGCCCATGGCAATGCCGATGTCAGCGCGGGAGAGGACAGGGGCGTCGTTGATGCCGTCGCCCACGAAGGCCAGATTCTCCTTGGGCCGCTTCTCGGCGATGAGCTTCTCGATCTGATCCACCTTGTCGCCGGGCAGCAGGCCCGCATGGTACTCATCGAGGCCCAGCTCTGCCGAGACGGCCTTCGCCACCGGCTCGGCGTCGCCGGTCAGCATGACCGTCTTGCGGACACCGGCCTGCTTGAGGCCCTTTATGGCCTGTGCGCTGTGGGGCTTCACCACATCGGCGATGAGCAGGTAGCCCGCATACTCGCCATCGATGGCCACATGGACGATGGTGCCGGTCTGGGGCACATCGGGGACAGAAAGGCCCAGCTTCTCCATCAGACGGGCGTTGCCCGCCGCCACCGGCCTGCCATCCACCTTGGCGGTGACGCCGTGGCCGCCCAGCTCTTCCACATCGGTGACGCGGGCGGCATCGATGTCCCTGCCGTAGGCGGCCTTGATGCTCAGGGAAATGGGATGCTTCGACCAGCTTTCGGCCAGCGCAGCAGCCTCCACGAGGGCTTCCTCCGCACCGCCCTCCACGGGGCAGATCTTGGTGACTTTAAAAGTGCCCTGCGTCAGGGTGCCGGTCTTATCGAAGACCACGATGCCGGTGTTGGCCAGCTCTTCCAGATAGGTAGAGCCTTTGACGAGGATACCGCAGGCGGACGCGCCGCCGATGCCGCCGAAGAAGCTCAGCGGGATGGAGATGACCAGAGCGCAGGGGCAGCTGATGACGAGGAAGGTGAGGGCACGGTAGACCCAGTCCCCGAAGCGGGCCGGCTGGCCCATGAGGAGCAGGACGATGGGGGGGATGAAGGCCAGCGCCAGAGCGCCGTAGCAGACCGCCGGGGTGTAGACCCGGGCAAAGCGGGTGATGAAGTTTTCAGCCCGAGCCTTCTTCATGCTGGAATTTTCCACAAGGTCGAGGATCTTGGAGACGGTGGATTCGCCGAACTCCTTGGTGGTCCTGACCCGGAGCAGGCCACTCATATTGACGCAGCCGCTGATGACCTCATCCCCGGACTGGACATCGCGGGGCAGGCTCTCGCCGGTGAGGGCGGCAGTGTTCAGGGTGGAAGCGCCCTCAACGATGACGCCGTCGATGGGCACACGCTCACCGGGCTGGACCACAATGACCGTGCCCACCTCGACTTCGTCGGGGTCCACCTGTTCCAGCTTGCCGTCCTCGCCCTCGATGTTGGCATAGTCGGGCCGGATGTCCATCAGGGCCGAGATGCTGCGGCGGCTTTTGCCGACGGCCACGCTCTGGAACAGCTCGCCGATCTGATAGAAGATGATAACGGCGCAGCCCTCGACGTAGTCGCCCAGCGCGAATGCGCCCACGGTGGCGACTGCCATCAGGAAGCACTCATCGAAGGCCTGACGGTTCTTGATGCCCAACAGGGCCTTGCGGAGCACGTCCCAGCCCACCACGAGGTAGGGGATGCAGTAGAGCAGCAGCTCTGCCGCCATGGGCAGGGGCGGCAGCAGCTTGAGCACCAGCACCAGCGCCAGAGCGGCGAGGATGCGGTAGAGCATTTTCTTTTGTTTTTTCGTCATGGGTCTCAGGCCTCCTTTGGAGCACTTTTCTCAGATTCAACAGGTTTTCCCCACAAGGGGCTTGTTTTCCACCCTTTCCCCCGGCTTTTCCACGATGTTTTCCCGCAAAAAGCCTCAAATGCGCGTTTATTTTTCTACTTTTGCGCAAAGGATGTTGAAAACACGGTGGAAATTGTTGAAAACTGATTCATTTTTCCACAGTTTCCACCCGCATCTCGTCCGCTGCGGCAGAAGCTCAGATGCCGAAGATCTCGCAGTCGTCCTCCACCTTCTTGCAGGCAGCGAGGACGTTCTGCATGGTGGCCTTGGGGTCAGCGCCTTCGGCAAACTCGACGTTCATCTTCTGGGTCATGAAGCTGACGGTAGCCTTTGCCACGCCGGAAACGGTGTTGGCGGCATCCTCCATCTTCTGAGCGCAGTTTGCGCAGTCCACTTCGATCTTGTAGCTCTTTTTCATAATAAGTACCAGCCTTTCTTTCTATATAGCCGCTCCGCCGCAGGGTGCAGCAAAGCTTGCAGCATTTCAGGGGGCATCACTCTTCGATATGGTCCATGCCCATCGAGAGGATGCTGCGCACATGGTCGTCGTCCAGCGCATAGTAGACGGTCTTGCCGTCGCGGCGGAAGCGGACGAGCTTTGTGTCCTTCAGCACCCGCAGCTGGTGGCTCACCGCCGACTGGCTGAGCTGGACGGCGTTTGCGATGTCCTGCACGCAAAGCTCGTCGTCGTGGAGGGCATAGAGGATCTTGATGCGGGTGGAGTCTCCGAACACCCGGAACAGGTCGGCCAGCTCATAGAGCACTTCATCGTCCGGCAGCACCGGCGGGGCCTTGGGCAGTTTTTCGGGGGAAGTGACCTCTTCAGCCATCGTTGTCACCCTTTCGTTTTTACATATGAACATCTGTTCATGTATTCATGATAACACGCAGACGCCCCCCTGTCAAGCGTTTTGGCACAAAAACTCATCATGCCTCCCAAATTGACAAAATAAACCGTAAAACGCCGGAAATTTGCAATCAGCTTGCGGTTTCATTAAAACATCCCTGCTGTGTTTTATGTCCTCCCTCTGCTCCGCCACTCCTTCAAAGCCCACGGCAGATACATAACGGCCAGCGCCAGCGCGATGGCAGGCAGAAAGCCCAGAATATAATACTTTTCGCCTAGCAGCTCTGTAAATGTACTGGTGATGATATTCCCATAGGGATTATTGAGAAAATAGAAGTTGGTGCCAAGCGGCTTATTCAAAAAGTAGATGGGCAGGGCGGATCCAAACAAAAACGCCAGCACCTGTGGGATTCGCCGAGGGCTGGGACGATAGCCACCCACCACCAGCAGGGTAGGATAGAGTACCAGCAGGGCATGGATGCTGACCGAGTGCAGATTGATGAATGTCCACCAGAAGGGAACGTCCAGCCAACTGGGACAGAGCAGAGCCAGCGCCGCACCCGGAATGCAGAGCGCATAAAGCTCCTCTTTGCACCAATTCCTGTCCGTGAGGGTGTTGTATAGGCAGACAAAGACATTGATGCTGCACAGGTGCAGGGGCAGATAACTCCAGTTCCATTGACCGGTCAGCTCCATCCCCAGCAGGAGGGCAGCTTCGTCCAGCACAAGTAGGAGAGTGACTCCTATTAAAATACGCCGCCGGGTGCGGGCAGAGCTGCGGCGATACCACCAAGCCATTCCTGCAATGAATGCGAGCGAAAGAGCCAATTCTGTGAGGTGGATGCCGCCATACAGCGGATAACACCGGTAATCGTCTCCAAATTCAGCGTGGGTGATGTCGTAGGATTTCCAGAAATCATTCATCTTCTCTCCCTCCTTGTCCAGCTTATGATACCGCTTTTGGCTTCAGGCGGAAAGAGTTTTGGAGAAAAAATCCCGAAAACAGATGCAATGACCGATATTTTGTGGTATCCTTACGAATGTGAAATTATCTGCCGCAAACTGCGGCAGGCCGAAGATTTGAGAAAGAAGGCATTTTTATGTTAGAGACTGGCATCCGCGGCAGACAGAGCGTCGCCGTCACCCCTGAAAACACCGCCAAGACGATGGGCAGCGGCACGCTGAACGTCTTCGCCACCCCCGCACTGGTGGCGCTGGCCGAAAAGACCTGCTGGATGAGCGTCGCCGACGCACTGGACGAGGGCTGCGGCTCTGTGGGCACCAAGCTGGAGCTGGAGCACACCGCCCCCACCCCCGTGGGCATGACCGTCACCTGCGAGAGCGAGCTGACCGCTGTGGAGGGCCGCAAGCTGGTGTTCAAGGTATCCCTGTACGACGAGAAAGGCCCCGTGGGCGGCGGCGTCCATGAGCGCTTCGTGGTCAACGACGCCAAATTTGCCGCCAAGGCCGAGAGCAAGAAAGGTTAATCTTTTTGCTCTCCGCGCCCGGCAAGCTCGATGGGCGGCGGGTCGGCAGCCAGAAGCTGCTGCTCGGCCCGGGCCTGTGCTTCCTGCAGGAGCCGGGCTGCCTGCTCGCTGGCGCGGAACAGTTCCAGATACATCGCTTTATAGTCCGGCGCAGCCAACACCCCCTTCCGTCCCCGTTCTTGGGGATAGTCTGCCCGGCAGACCGCAAAAAAATCAAGTGAGGAGCTTATCATGAAAAAAACCAATCTTTCGTGGGTGGGTGCTCTTCTGGTGTTTGCCCTGCTGCTGTGGTGCACCGCAGCAACGCCCGGCAAGATCGCCGACCCCTCCACCTACACCTGCGCAGTATACAGCTCTGCGCTCTCCCTGCTGCCCCCTGTGGTGGCCATCGTTCTGGCCCTGAACACCAAGGAGGTCTACACCTCGCTGCTGGTGGGCATCGCCACCGGTGCGCTGCTCTACGCCAACGGCAACCTTGAGCTTGCGCTGACCACCCTCTTTTTCAACGAGGACGGCGGCATGATCTCCAAGCTGTCCGATTCCAGCAATGTGGGCATCCTCGTCTTTCTGGTGATGCTGGGCATCCTTGTGGCCCTGATGAACAAGGCCGGCGGCAGCGCCGCGTTCGGCCGCTGGGCCTCTACCCACATCCACACCCGGGCAGGCGCACAGTTCGCCACCCTGCTGCTGGGCATCCTCATCTTTGTGGACGACTATTTCAACTGCCTGACCGTCGGCTCCGTCATGCGCCCGGTCACGGACCGGCAGAAGGTCTCCCGCGCAAAGCTGGCCTACCTCATCGACGCCACCGCCGCCCCCATCTGTATCATCGCGCCGGTGTCCAGCTGGGCTGCCGCCGTCACCTCCTCGGTGCCGGAAGGCTCGGGCATCAACGGCTTCACCATGTTCCTGCGCACCATCCCCTATAACTACTACGCCATCCTCACGATGGTGATGAGCCTCTTCCTCATCTTCAGCGGCTTCGACTACGGCCCCATGAAGAAGCACGAGGACAACGCCCTGCTGGGTGACCTCTTCACCACCGACGACCGCCCCTACGGCGACGATGTGGACGACGGCTCCGACGCCCGCGGCCATGTGGTAGACCTTATCGCGCCGGTGCTGGTGCTCATCGCGGCCTGCATCTTCGGCATGGTGTACACCGGCGGCTTTTTCGAGGGCGTGGACTTCATCACTGCCTTCGCAAATTGCAGCGCCTCTGTGGGCCTCGTGATGGGCAGCTCCATCGCCCTGATGTTCACCTTCGTCTTCTACCGGGTGCGGGGCGTCATGACCTTTCAGGACTTCGCCGCCTGCATCCCCGAGGGCTTCAAGGCGATGGTCAGCCCCATGCTCATCCTGACGCTGGCGTGGACCCTTTCCGGCATGACCGGCCTGCTGGGCGCAAAATACTACGTCGCCAGCCTGCTCAGCGGCTCCGCTGCGGCGCTGCAGTACCTGCTGCCCATCATCATCTTCCTCGTGGCCGTCTTCCTCGCCTTCGCCACCGGCACTTCGTGGGGTACCTTCTCCATCCTCGTGCCCATCGTCTGCCATGCGTTCCCGGAGGGTGAGATGCTGGTGGTCTCCATCGCCGCCTGCCTGTCCGGCGCGGTCTGCGGCGACCACTGCTCGCCCATCTCCGACACCACCATCATGGCTTCTGCCGGTGCCCACTGCAGCCACGTCAACCATGTCTCCACTCAGCTGCCCTACGCCATGACCGCCGCCGCCATCTCGGCGGGCTGCTACCTGCTCTGCGGCGCAGCGCAGGCCGTCCTCGGCGAGGCTGCCAACGTCCTGACCTCCTTCGTGCTGCTGGCCTGTGCCGTCGTCATCGAGCTTGTAGTCCTGAGCATCGTCAGGGCACGGATGGGCCATCCCGGGCAGAAAAAGTCCGGAAAAGCCTAAAATTTCCACCAAAATCGTGGATTTTTCTCTTCCCCTCCGGCCAGAATCATGGTATACTGTAAAAAGAGTAAATTTTTTGAGCTATTAGGCTCATGGAAGGAGAATCCATGCTGGAAGAAGTCTTTCAGGACGTCTATACCAAATTCAAGCTGCACTTTTATCAAAATGTATTTCAGCGCTTTGCCACCCGCGAGGCCACGCTGACCACGGTGGAGTCCTTCTGCATGGAGGGCATCATGGCGATGGGCGAGCCGACCATTGCGGAGTTCTCCCGCATGATGCGCATTTCCACTCCCAACGCGGCCTACAAGATCGGCAGCCTCGTGAAAAAGGGCTATGTGGAGAAGATCCAGTCCACCACCGACCGCCGCGAGTACTACCTGCGCCCCACCCAGAAATACATCGATTACTACAGCATCAGCTACTCCTACCTGCACACCGTCATCGAGCGAGTGCGTCAGCGGTTCCCCGCAGAGGACTGCGACAAGATGGAGCAGATGTTGTCGGTCATCAGCACCGAGCTGATGCCGGAGCTGGATATGCTGGCCAAGTGCCACCATTCGGAAGCGCCCGCTGCTCCGGAGACGCCCGCCGAAAAGTAAGCGTACAGCAAAACGAAAAGGCCCTCCCGGGCAAAACCGGGAGGGCCTTGTTGTTTGCAGGGAGCTTACCCTCTTACAGCACCATAAACAGGGTGCCGGCGGCGATGAGGGCGCAGCCCACCATACTTTTGGCGGTAAAGGGCTCGTGGAGGAACACAAAGGCCAGCACCAGGGTGATCACCACGCTGAGCTTGTCGATGGGCACCACCTGAGAGGCCCGGCCAAGCTGCAGGGCCCGGTAGTAGCACATCCAGGACGCCCCGGTGGCCAGCCCCGATAGGATGAGGAAGAGCCAACTCCGGCGGCTGATCTCCCCCATGCCCCCCTGGGCCCGGGTGAGGAACACCATGCCCCAGCTCATGGCCAGCACCACCACAGTGCGGATGGCGGTGGCCAGAGTGGAGTTGACCCCCTCGATGCCCACCTTGGCCAGGATCGAGGTAAGGGCCGCAAACAGGGCCGAGCACAGTGCAAATACAAACCACATAAACAGACCTCCGTTTTTGCTGCCCAAAGCGAAGCGCGGCCGCCCCGCCGGAACGGGACAGCCGCAGCTTCATGGGAATGTAACAGACAGAGCTTGTCAGGATGTTGAGCTTATGCCTTCTCCTGTGCAGCGTTTGCAGCGGTGCGCTTGTTGATCTTGCTCTGGTTATAGACCGAGTAGATGATAACGAGGATGGCTACGCTTGCAAAGACCATAGCGATGGGAGAGGTGGTGATGGCGAAGAAGTTTCCGCGCTGGATATTCATGTAGCGCACGAAGTTCTTCTCGCACATGGGTCCCAGAATAAGGGCCAGCAGGATGGGAGAAAGGGGGAACTCGTACTTGTTCATCAGCCAGCCGATGATGCCGAAGGCGACACAGACGCCCACATCAAAGGCATTCTTGTTGATGGAGAAAGCACCCAGCAGGGAGATGACGAGGATGATGGGGTAGAGCATCTTCTTCTCGACAGAGACGATCTTTGCAAAGAAGCGGACGCCGAGGCAGCCCACCACCAGCATGCAGAGGTTTGCCAGCATCAGAGCTGCGAAGACGCGGTAGACGGTGGGCAGCTCGGTGACATACATCATGGGGCCGGGGGTGATGCCCTTCATGATGAAGGCACCCAGCAGGATGGCTGTGACGGAGTCGCCGGGGACGCCCAGAGACAGCAGGGGGATCATTGCGCCGCCGGAGCAGCCGTTGTTGGCGGACTCGGTCGCCGCAACGCCGTTGGGGATGCCGGTGCCGTACAGCTCGGGGTGCTTGCTGGCGGACTTGCTGGCGCCGTAGGAGACGAAGACGGCGATGTCACCGCCTGCACCGGGGATGGCACCGATGAAGGTGCCGATGAGGCCGCCGGAGAGGATGTTGGGCCAGATCTTCTTGATGGTCTTCCAGTCCGGCAGGACGTTGGTGATCTTCTCGTTGGATCTCTGCTCCTGCTCCTCGCCGCGGATGATGCGCTCCACGCCGGCGATGACCTCAGAAACTGCGAACAGACCGATCAGGGTAGGGATGAACTGGAAGCCGTCCAGCAGGCCGGTCTGCTTGGTGGTGATGAAGCGGGGGATGCCGTTGGTGGGGTCGAGGCCGACGGTGCACAGCAGCATACCGAAGAAGGCGCTGATGAGGCCCTTGGCCACAGACTTGCCGGAAATTGCGACGATGACCGACAGACCGAAGACGGCCAGCATGAACATCTCGCCGGGGCCGAAGTTCATGGCCATGTCAGCGACCAGCGGAGACAGGAAGGTCATGACCAGTGCGCCGATGACGCCGCCGCAGAAGGACGCGAACATGGCGACGGACAGGGCCCTGCCGGCCTGACCCTTCTTGCACATGGGGTAGCCGTCCAGCAGGGTGGCGGCTGCGGCGGGCGTGCCGGGGGCGTGGATGAGGATGGCGGAGATGGAGCCGCCGTACATACCGCCGCAGTAGATGCCCAGCAGCAGGCCGATGGACGGAATGAGATCCATGCCGAAGGAGAAGGGGATGAGCAGCGCCACGCCCATGGTGGCGGTCATGCCCGGGATCGCGCCCAGCAGAACGCCGCCCAGCGCACCGATGAAGGTCATCAGAAGGACCTCGGGGTTGGACCAGACAGTCGCGTAGCTGGAAAGAAGCAGACTAAAATCCATAACTGTGCTCCCTCCTTAAATCATGTCCACGAGGGTGCGCAGGAAGTTCAGCGGACCCAGCGGAATATTGACGGTAAGCACCTTGTAGAACACCAGCCACATCAGCAGCGGCACCAGAATGCTCACAAGGATCATCTGCACCCAGTTGCGCTTGCCGATGAGGAACATGATGATCATCGACAGCACCATTGCGCACAGGATGTAGCCGCAGCTCTTGAAGAGGGCGGCAAACAGCACGCAGAGGATGATGACGAAGTAGGCTGCGGCCAGCCCCTTGTCCTTCAGGGGGTTCAGGGTGCCCACCTCAACGGCGGCGGGGTCGCCCTCCTTCATGGTGCCCATCAGCTTGAAGATGGACTGGAGGAGCAGGATGACGGAGAAGATGACCACGCCCACGATCATGACGCGGGGGAAGGTGGACGCCTGCACATAGGTGTTGGCCACCTCGGGGAAGTTGCCGGTCTGGAACCATGCCCAGATGCCGATGGCGAGGAAAATGATGGAGCCGATCAGATTGGAAAAGGCCATCGTTTTCATTTTGTTTTTGTTCAAAAGGGGTTCCTCCTCTCTCTATTTTCAAAAAAGGGGCAGGCACGAACTGCCTGCCCCAGCAAATACGCAGAGAGACAAATCAGAGGCCGACAGCGTCCATAGCAGCTGCGACGTCGGTAGCAGCCTGCTTCAGGTAGTCCGCATAGCCCTGTGCATCCAGATAGGAGATAGCCTGACCGTTGTTGTTCATGAAGGTCACGAAATCGGGATCCTCGATGGCGGCGGCGCAGGCCTCTTCCAGACGGGTCATGATGGCATCGTCCACGCCCAGAGGAGCGGCCATGCCGCGCTGGGTGTAGTAGGTGATGTCGTAGCCCTGCTCCTTGCAGGTGGGCACATCGGGGAAGACGGGGTTGCGCTCCTCGTCCATGACGCCGAGGCAGATCAGGTCGCCGGACTCGATGAAGCTGCGGGCCTCGGCCAGAGAAACGGTAACGCCCTGAATGAAGCCGCCGGCTGCATTCTGGACGGCGGTAGCAGCGCCCTCCTGATAGGTGATCATCTGGATGTCGATGCCGGTAGCGCTCATCAGGTAGCCGCCTGCGATGTGCCAGACAGAAGCGTTGGAGGAGCCGCCCATCTGCACCTCACCGGGGTGAGCCTTGCAGTAGTCGATGAAACCGGGCAGGTCGGTGATGCCGTTGCTTGCAGCCCACTTTGCGCCGACGGTGATGGCAGCTGCGTCGGTGTTGACGCGGCACAGGGGAGCGTAGTTCTCCCAAGTCAGCTCGCTGGTGCCCAGCTTCTTGTAGGTAGCCAGCTCGAAGGTGATCATGCCGATGGTGTAGCCGTCGGTGTTGGCGTCTGCGATGGCCTGATGGCCCAGGATGCCGCCGCCGCCCGTCTGGTTATCGACGGTCAGGGTCACACCCAGATTCTTGCCCATTGCCTCGCAGAATGCGCGCAGGCAGGAGTCTGTGCCGCCGCCTGCAGACCAGGGGCAGATGACCGAGATGCCCTTGGTGGGGTAATCGGTGGACTTGCCGCCGGCGGTGCTGGCAGCAGCGGAACCTGCAGTAGAAGCAGCAGTGCTATTGGAAGAGCCGCCGCAGGCGGTCAGGACGCCAGCAGCACCCACGACAGCAGAAGCTGCGAGGAAGTCACGACGAGAGATCTTTTTCATTTCTTGTTACCTCCGATTCATGTTGCGTTTATCCGTTTCATGGCAGTGCCGTGCTTTGCTCACAGCACCATTCCCTCCGCAAACGGACTCGCCTTTCGCTACTATGATAGCGCATATTTTTCCATCCCGCAATTAGATTCAAGCACAAATTTTCAACGGAATGTTTGTACAAAGTGACCCGATTGATTGGTTTTCTATCCGCCTGTCGTGCAGATATTCAGGAGCTTCGCTTTTATATACAAGATCCTTTGCTGCTGTACTTTTGATGTATGCGGGCGTGCCGGTGCGCCCGCGTCCCCCTCTCCCGGGACCGACTGACGCCAACGCAAAACCAGCCCGCAGGCCGGGCATTTTGTCCGTCCTGCGGGCTGGTCATTTCCTGTGAAATTACGCTCTCCCTGCGCCCCGGTCGAGTATCTTATCGAAGCGGGAAAAGAAAGTAATGGCCGTGATGGTCGCGGCCAGAAGATCGCTGACCGGCTCTGCCAGAAAGACGCCGAAGCATTTGTCTGCCACAAAATGGGGCAGGATAAAAATGAGGGGGATGAGCAGGATGATCTTGCGCAGGCAGGCCAGCAAGAGGCTCACCTTCGCCTGACCCAGCGCCATAAAGCTCTGCTGACAGGCGATCTGAACGCCCATCGCAAGGATGCCGGCCATATAGATGCGCATGGCCCATGTGGTGTAGTCGATCAGGGCGGCATCCGAGGTGAAGATGCCCGCCACCACGCCGGGCACGGCCATCATAAGCAGCCAGAACAAGGTGGTGTAGCCGAAACAAAGGGTGAGCTGGAAGCGGAACGCCTCCTTGACCCGGGCCTTTTTGCCTGCGCCGAAGTTGAAGCTCATGACCGGCTGGCCGCCCTGACAGATGCCCTGAATGGGCAGGGTGCACAGCTGGGACACGCTGGTGATGACGGTCATCGCGCCTACGGCGATGTCGCCGCCATAGCGGGCAAGGCTGGAGCTGAAGCTGATGGAAAGCAGGCTCTCCGTCGAGAGCATGACGAAGGACGAGATGCCCAGCCCCAGCACCGGCAGGATGACGCCGCGCTCCACCCTGAGGTACTCTTTGCGGAGTTTGAGAATCGTCTTCGGGCCGGTGAGGAACTTCAAGATCCAGCAGGCACCCACGGCCTGACTGAGCACCGTCGCCACCGCTGCGCCCCGGACACCCCAGCCAAGGCCGAAGATGAGGATGGGGTCGAGGATGATATTGATGACTGCACCGATGACGGTGGTGAGCATACTGATCTTCGCAAAGCCCTGCGTCGTGATAAAGGGGTTCATGCCCATGACCAGCAGTACGAACACCGAGCCGAGGATATAGATGCGGCCATAGGCCACCGCGTAAGGGAGGGTGGCGTCGCTGGCGCCAAAAAGCCGCAGCAGGGCGGGCGCACCGGCATAGAAGCCGATCGTCAGCGCCACGGCGAAGAAGAGCAGCATGGTAAAGCTGTTGCCGATGATCTTTTCGGCGTCCTCTTTGTTGCCCTGCCCCAGTGCGATGGCCGTGCGGGGCGCACCGCCCGCGCCGATGAGCATGGCGAAGGCGTTCAAAAGCATGAGGATGGGGGCGAACAGGCCCACGCCTGTCAGCGCCGCCGCGCCGATGCCCTCAATGTGGCCGATGTAGATGCGGTCTACGATGTTATAGAGCAGATTGACCACCTGCGCCACCACGGCGGGGATCATCAGCTGCAAAAGCAGGGGCTTGACCGGCCCGCTGCCCATATCCTGTCGATTCTGTGCTGCCATAGGTCCTCCTTCGAGTCTATATGCTTCAAATTTGAAATAAATATAGCATATGCCGCCCCGCCTGTCAAGGGAGAGGGCAGAGCGCAGCAAAAATCAGAAGGCCCTCCCAGTCCTGCTGCCTGAGGTCAGACAGCCGCCGGAAGGGCTTTTTGTTTTTCCAGTTGACGGAAAGGCGGGATTTTGCTATAATAATAAAGCTGTATATGGATAAGGAGCACCCCTCCTACCAGCAACTATTCCAAGTTTCAAGGCCGATTTGCGATATACAAATCGTAAATTTTCCATGAAAATATACTTGGAGATGTATCGAAGTGGTCGTAACGAGAACGACTCGAAATCCAAGTGGATGCTTCGCCGGATGTCTCCATATCACACGAGGGAACGTCAATTTTGATGTCCTGACAGGCTTCAAAGCCTGTCTGAACGATGCGTTTTCTAACAATATTCTAACAGCAACTGTTCCAAGTTTCAAGGCCGATTTGCAATATACAAATCGTAAATTTGCCATGAAAATATACTTGGAGATGTATCGAAGCGGTCGTAACGAGAACGACTCGAAATCGTTTTGTCCTTAATCGGGCACGTGGGTTCGAATCCCACCATCTCCGCCAGAAGTCGCAGATTCAAACGAATCTGCGACTTTTTCTTTTGCATCAAGCAGAGAAAGGCCGCTTTTTTCTTATTGCAGTATGCTTTATACATGAACGATAAATCCATGATTACTTAGGGAGTTTTGATTCTCCTAAAAGGTTTGCAATGACCCCGGCAGACCCCTGTTTGCTCTTGTAATCGAGATGTGCGTAGATGTCAGCGGTGGTAGAAAAGGTGCTGTGCCCCAGCCACTCCTGAACCTGCTTCATGGATACGCCGTTCATCACCATCAGGCTGGCACAGCTGTGGCGCAGATCGTGGAAGCGGATGCGGGGCAAGCTATACTTCCGAAGCAGCCAGTCGAAGTGCTCCGTCACGAAGTTCGGGCGGATCAGCTTGCCTTCCTGATCGGTGCAGACGAAATCCAGATACTCAGTGCTGTAGCTCTTCTTGAACAGCTTGCGGTAAAGCTGCTGCTTTTCCTTCTGCTTCAGAAGTTCTTCTTCCACAGCCGGGATCAGCGGCAGGGTGCGGCAGCTGGTCTTGTTCTTCATCACATCGCTGACCACAGGAACGTACTTGCCGTTCACTAACTGTTCCGTCACCTTGTGATTGATGGTGATGGACTTCCGCTCAAAGTCGATAGACGACCACTTCAGCCCAAGCACCTCGCTGCGGCGCAGACCGTAGTAGGCTGTAATGAGGATGCACAGGTGCAGGGGGTCATCCTGCGATACTTCCAGCAGCTGCTGGACTTCATCCTTGGAGTAGAAGTTGGGCCGGAAGCTGTTCTTCTTCGGGCGGTCAACTTTCAGCATCGGGTTGGTTCCCAGATAGTCCTTGCGGACGGCATCCTTGAACGCTTTACCGAAGATGGCGTGGTAGTGAATGACCGTGTTAGTGGTGTAGCCCTCCAGCAAGATCTTCTCCTGAAACTCATCCAGCACCTGCGGCGTGACCTCACACAGCTTCAAGTCCAGCGGCTCAAAATACTGCGTGATGCGCCCGGTGATCATCCGATTGTAGCTGATAAAGGTTGCAGGCTGGATGGATGCCTTGTGGACTTGCACCCACTCGTTGAGATAATCCAGAAACAGCATCTCCGACTTGCTGACGGGTTGGAGGGGTTGCGGCAAGGGCTTGGCGGTTTTAGCATCTACTTTTTCGTAGGCTCCGCCCCGCCCTGTGGGCAGCTCCCCGGTCTCATCATAGTGGAGCAATACTTCCCGGAGCATGGATTCCGCCTTGCGCTTGTTGCCCCGGACGGTCAGACCTGTGGAGATCCACTTGATCTTCCGCTTGCCGTTGGCATCATAAAGATTGACCACGAAATAGAAACGTCCATTTTTCTCTTGGACAGACCCTGTAGTTTTCATCATAAACCTCCTTTGGGTTAACAGGCGTGCTGTCCGTTGCTGCACCCACAGCATACCACATCCAGCGGCGGATTTCCAGCCGGGAAGGTGCTCTGTCCGGTGAGCAGGAACTCAATCACGCTCAGCTTCGGGATACGGTAGGTGCGGCCGATTTTAAGCGCAAACAGGCGGCGGGAACGGATCAGTTCCCCGACCGTGTGGCGGTTCAGACCAAGCATCTCCGCAGCCTGCTGAAGGCTGACGGCATCGGGGTAGCCGGGAAACATCTGGGAATAGGCATCGTTAAACTTCATAGACCCTCCTTGGATATGGCAGATGATCATGCCGTGAAAACTGATAATTTGAAAAAGCTTAGATAAAGCTTGAGGATAAAAGCGATATGTAAGAGAAGCCGGCTAACATGCTGACTTCCCGAAAAATATGTTAAGGTCTCCCATATTCGCCCTCGGCACCCTAGGAGTGGGGAATCGTCCAGCAGCGGGCTTGCACCGCACCATTGGCATTTCAGCCACCCCGTCTTCGTTATGACCGGGCTGCGAGTTACAGAAGTACCTTTTGTGAAGTACCGGACGATTGAACTATTCTGTTTTCAAAGAACAGAGTTTTATAGAAAATCTTCGAAATTTAAGGCTTCCGAAAAATTGTCCCTCTAATTGGTAGGCATCGAGAAAGGCCAAAAAGTAACCCGAAAAAGAAATTTGTTAAAAAGTTCTTGGAAAATATAGCCGAAGTAGCTTCTTGGTTAAAATAACGTCGGTCCATGGGGTAACCGATGGAGGGCGAAACTTTGCAACAATGGCGGTGCCTGAAGTTGAAAGTGGTCTTGAAAAAAGATGCCCTCAATAGGTAGCCGACGAAAAAGGCCAAAACGTAGCAATGCTTTTGAAAATTAACAAAAAAGTCACAATTTGCATTTGCAAATCGTGCGTCTGCTATTAAACGGAATTGTCATAATAATCATACGAGTACAAGCAAACCTTCGTGAAAGAAGATACTCCGAAGAAATACCCCTCTATATACGAGCCCACGAAAAGGGCTATTCTGCACCCACCACTTACAATCTGTAACCAAGATGTAATCGTTCAAATTGATACTAGCCAGAAGAATCCTTCATAGCGTCAAAAAGTGTGTCACCTGCGGATAGGTGGCAATGTAAAGAGAGCTGACAGTAGTTTCAACTCTCGCGTCGCAGATAGGCTTACAGTCCATCTGCGTCAATATGATATAGTTCTCCCATATTCGCCCTCGGCACCCTAGGGGTGGGGAATCGTCCAGCAGCGGGCTTGCACCGCTTCATTGGCATTTCAGCAACCCCGTCTTCGTTATGACCGGGCTGCGAGTTACAGAAGTACCTTTTGTGAAGTACCGGACGATTGAACTGTTCTGTTTTCAAGGAGCCGCTTTTTATAGAAAATCTTCGGAATTTAGGGCTTTTGAAAAATCATCCTCCTAATTGGTACCGACGAAAAAGGCCATTCTGCACCCACAATTTATAACTTGTAACCAAGATGTAATCTCTCGAATCGATATTCGCCAAAAAAGAAGCCTTCATATACGAACCCAGTTGAAAGGCCAAAATACAACCACATCTTTGAAAGTTAACAAAAAAGTCACAATTGGCACTTATGAAAAAAGAAGACTGGATTTCTCCAGCCTTCCAAAAGTATGTATCAATGGTTGCAGTTCAAGATCTTCTCAAGCGTGTCCGCAAACTTGGCATCCTGCTCCTTCGTCCGCTTTGGGCTCCCCTTGGGGTGCTTTCCGGCACGGAGGAGCTTTTTGCTTTCATACCGTCGTAGCATGAGAGCGTCTATGTTGTCGGCGGTGTATTCTAAACCGTTCTGATTCAGCACCCGGACGCGCTTGGCAAGGCACATACTGGCCAGCCCGTAGTCCTGTGTTACGACCACATCCCCCGGTTTTACCCGGTTCACCAGCGCAAAGTCCACGCTGTCAGAACCTTTATCGAATACCATCGTCTGTGCACCCTCACGTTCGATCTGGTGCGAGGTGTCGCACAGGATGATGACAGGAACGCCGAACTGCTTTGCAATCTGCAACGTCAGATCGACGACCGGGCAGCCATCTGCATCGATCAAAATATTCATCGGCTTTCCTCCATCACCCGCTGAAATGCTTTCGCCGTGCGCAGGTCGGCGTTTTTGAAATGCCCGCCGCTGTTCCATTCAAGGGTGCAGTCTGCTCCACGCTCTATAAGCCGACTGTGTAGGGTGCGGATATTATCCCCCACCGCAGCCATGACGGCGTTTTTCGTGTGTTCCTCCTTGTCGCCAAGGCTCAGATAAACGTGCTGTGCCTGTATCGGGTGCTGCTGTTCAAACTCCATCCAGCCCGGAAACCACACCGAGGGGGAGGCGGCAGCGATACCATAGAACAGATCAGTCTGGGTGGATGCCCACAGTGCAAACAGCCCTGCCAGCGAGTAGCCGCCCAGAATGATTTTGACGTTTTCCGGGAGAGGATACTGCTGCTTCAGTGTGGGAATGATCTGTTCCGTCAGAAAGCGCAGGGTGTCCGCAGCATTGCCGCCGAAACCTTGTTTTCCCCATACAGCAGGGGCTTCCCACGGAGAAAGTGCATCGTTCCAGCTTTCCACTGGGATAGCCGCAAACAAAAAATTCCTGCTGCTCTGCGCAATCACTGTCACTTCATGGTCCATGCTTTGCAGCTCGTGTTCGCCGGTCATTTGGAGCAGTAGGTATTCTGCATGGGGCTCGCCGTAAATGCGGCAAGGTTTGTTCCCGATTTGCATTGTCTGTGCAGTCACTGCGGCGTCCTCCCGAAAAAATTTTGATAAGCCCAGTATAGCAACTGAAAAATCATTTTGCAATTCAAAAAGCGTTCATAGCAGTGGCAAGCAGTGTCTTCGTATATACAAAGACCATTTTGCGTTGCAAAATGCTTGTTGGGAAATCCCAAACCCTTGAACTGCATCCGATGGATGCAGGCTACGCGTTTTTTGCAAAACGCTTTTTTAGGACTCCGCAGGAGTGTGCAACCATCACGGAATCGTGATGATCGAAAGAATTTAGCTGTTGTGCGCACAACGGCACCGCTTGCTGAGATAATGAAAAAAGCTCCTAAAAATTTTTACGCAATAGGAAAATTCATTATAGCAATGCTATTGCAACACTATAGCGCAGATGCTATACTCAAATAAAGAATTTGCAACTGCGAGGTGAACTATATGGGATTGCCTACAGACATTAGAAACTTGCGGAAAGCGGTACTGTTAAGTCAGGAGTCATTTGCAAAAGAATTGGGAGTGTCCTTCTCAACCGTAAATCGTTGGGAAATGGGAAAGAGCCGACCGAGTTATGCGGCATTAAAGAAGCTTAAGAATTTTTCTGAAAAGCATGGTTTGACGTTTACAATCGAGCTCGAAAACTAAAAGTTGGTTGAGTGGAGGGAAAGCTCATGGCAAAAATCATGGAAATTATCTCCAAAGAGACAGGCGGAAAAAGTTATAACACGGAAAAGTATTCCTATGACACAATTGGTATGCCATCATTTGACTACGATGACGATGGCGAAAAATTTATAAAATGGCAAGTGTCCGGGGAGACGGAAAAGCATAAAACGTATGTTGATTTAACGAATGAAGCGAAAAGACAGATTGGAAAGCGGCCAGTCATCAGCTACTTTTTGGACGGATCGAGGCACACTTATAAGGTGGATGATATTTCATACAATAAAAAGGTTTATCCAGTTATCGCAGGACAAGTTGGTATTGGATGTTGCAAACGTACCGATGGAAGAATGCGACCCGAAAAATTTTACAGACGATTGGTTTTGTCACTTCCAACGGTTAGTAACGCAGATGGCTGGAAGGATGATGTATTTTTTGCAGCTCAAACGAAAAAGCTCAATAAAAGTGAAGAATTGAAGAAGCTAGGGATTGAATTTGCTACGATCCTTCCATATTCTCCGCCTAAGGATCAGAAAAATGGGAAGATGGAGGATTCGGGTATTGCACGAATTCAAGATTATATGATTGAGTCTGAAAAAGAAATGGTCGCTGAGCTGGTGAAAGCTGGAAAGCTAAATCAGGACAATTATCTTTTAAAAGACGGTTCGCTCGAATATAAACCAATGAAATCAGGACGAGAGGATTTAAGGACGCTTCAAAAGATCAAACACAATTATAAATGGGTCATTGGCGTATCAAAATCTTTCAATCCAGAAAGCATTTTAGACCACACGGGAAAGGCAAATGCAAACTATATCGCAGACTTACCACTTTTTCATAGAACACCGGTAGCAAGATATGAAAATGCTTCTTACTTAGGCGATGTGAAATTTGGTGTTTGGTACATCAGAATCAGAGACAAAAAGTATACACGGACTCCTTTCGATGGCGTGATCAAGGTCGAGAAAATCATGATGGATGAAGAAAAAGACACTGGAATTGATAGTGAAGAAATCGATTTGATCAGTGCAACCTTAATTAACGAACGAACGCCTACTTGCTATGGAACGGATAAGAGATGGGCTAATCATCTATATCCAGTCTTTCTGACAGAATCCTATGTCAAAAGTCAGTATATGAGTACGGAAATGTTTCTGCATTTGTTTTGAGGAGGAATAAACAATGCCTAGTCCTGTGATCATTGGTCGCATTTTAGCAACAGAAAAAGCACCAACAACGATTGACAACTTTGCTTTTTGGACGAATCCGAGCTTAATATTAAATCCATTTGATATTGTGAAGGTTGAACATGTAAATGGCTCGTTTTCGTATGGCATGATAGAAGATATTTCGCACATAACAGATGCGGCGAGCTTTTTGACTAACTATATTTCGAGCGATTTTGGCGATGTAGAAGTAGAATCTCCGACTTTGCGAGTTGGAATGAACTATGTTCAGGCAAAGGTAGTATGTAATGACAAAAACATTTATATACCGTTGCAAAGCAACTCGAAAGTGTTTTTAGCAACTGCTGAAGAAATCGAATATGCACTTGGCTTGAAAGATATTCGCAATCCGCTGGTTTGTGGCTATTTGGAAATGTATGAAGGCACAAGCGGCAGTGAAAAAGTAACACTGCCTGTTCGGCTCAATTCAAAGTTTATTATTGGACCGGAAGGTGCACATCTGAATATTTCTGGCATTTCTGGATTGGCAGCAAAAACTTCTTATGCAATGTTCTTGATGAAGGCCATTCAGGATACTTACATTAAGAACAAAAGCGAGGACGAATCGGTTGCATTCGTTATGTTCAATGTTAAAGGCCGTGACTTGTTGACGATTGATCAGCCAAACGATTATGATGATGAGGATGATCCGGCAAAAGAAAAGGCTGAAAATGAAGCTCTGTATAAAAAGCTTGGCCTTTCGCCTGAGCCGTTTCATAATGTCCACTATTATTATCCGTATTCTACCGAGGGAAGCTGGAACACATATCTAACTCCCGAAGAAGTTGATGATGCGATAAAAACCAAAAAAGCTAAAAAGTATAAATACATTTATAGAGAAGATCGGAACAATTTGGATCTGATGTTCTCTAATATTGATGATTCGACTCAGACCATGGATGCTATTATCAATTATATCATGGCTGGGCAGGGTAAATTTTCCGGTGCTGATGATTGGCAAGAATTTCTTGAAATAATTCGCGAAAAGTGTGCAGCTGGAGCACAATCTGATAGGGAAAAAGAGATTCCTATAGCAAGTTGGCGGAAATTTTATCGTATTGTCAACAAAGCAATCAATGATAAGGCTGCAATTTTTGCCAGAGATATTAATGCAAGCAAAGGCGAAACACGGCTCGGAGATGCCCTAAAATACATCAAAAAGAACGAAGCACATGTTATTGATATTGCCAAGCTTTCAGAAGATAAACAGGCATACGTTTTTGGTGATGCAGTAAGGACGATTTACAACCTGCAATTGGGCGAATATAATGGCGATGAAAATGTTGCACCTCCATCAAGAATTATTATCTTTATCGATGAGCTGAATAAGTACGCTTCTAAAGATTCTCCTAAAAATTCCCCTATTCTCCACCAAATTTTGGATGTTGCAGAGCGTGGACGTTCTTTGGGTGTCGTGCTGTTTGCAGCAGAACAATTTAGAAGTGCCATTCATGATAGGGTAACTGGAAACTGTTCTACACATGCGTATGGACGCACTAACACCATTGAAGTGACAAAGAGCGATTATAAGAGTGTTCCCCCTGTGTATAAGACGATGATGACTCGTTTAAAGCAGGGAGAATATATTGTTCAGAATCCAATTTTCAGATCAATGCTTCATATAAAATTCCCGAAACCGATTTACAAACAGGTGAAATAACGGAAAGGAAGCAACTATGGCAACCATAGGAAAAAACATCCTTGAAAATTTGACAACTGGTATGTATGCGGATTCAAAAGTGATATACCGCGAGTATGTCCAAAATGCATGCGACCAGATAGATAAAGCAGTTGAACTTGGAATCATTGATAGAGAGCAAGCTGAGGTTTTCATTTCAATAAAAGAAGATGAAAGATTTATCTCTGTTGAAGACAACGCTACTGGCGTTAAGGAAGCAGATTTTGTTGCACAGCTGGGTGATATTGCAAACTCTGACAAAAAAATAGGCGTTGACAAAGGTTTTCGAGGAATAGGACGCCTCTGCGGCTTGGCATATTGTAAGACGCTGGTGTTTTCTACTTCGTACAGGGGCGAAACTAAAGGTTCTAAAATGGTATTTGATGCAAAGAAAATGCGTGAAATGCTAAGTTCTCCAGTGAAGTACACCGTAGATGATATTCTGAATGCTATAGTTTCAACAGAAAAATTCCCGGAAGAACAAGAAAAGCATTATTTCAAGGTTGAAATGATTGATATAAACCATGAAAATACGGATTTGTTGGATAAACAGTTGGTTTCTGATTACTTGAGTTTTGTTGCTCCGGTTCCGTATGTGAGTAGTTTTTATCATAGAGATGCTATTTATGAACATGCTGCGAATCTGCATTTCAAAATTGATGAATATAACATCCGAGTAAACGGAGATCCTCTCTTAAAAAGATATAAAAATCGGTTATATGATGCTACTGGCAAGGTATACGATAACATTGTAGGTGTCGGCTTCAAAGACTTTGCTGATGCGGATGGAAATCTTCTTGCATGGATGTGGTATGGAATATCACGTTTTGAAAAGGCCATTCCAAAAGCTGCAAATCCCATGTATGGTTTTAGACTCCGTCAGGGAAACATCCAAATTGGTGATAATACAGCTGTTGCTAAATTTTTTAAAGAAGATCGGGGCAATAGCTATTTTGTAGGTGAAATATTTGCGGCATCAAAGAAACTGGTTCCAAACTCACAAAGAAACTACTTTAATGAATCAGTTGAACGAATTGAGCTTGAAACACAGCTGAAACTGTTCTTTTATGACACACTGCATAAATTATACCATGTAGCAAGCGACACAAAGAGCGACTATAAAAAGCTCGAAGCGTACACAGATACTGTATCTAAGTATCAAGAAAAGAGTCGGAAAGGTTTTATTGACGGTTCTGAAAAAGCTCAAATGGAAGCTGAATTAGAGGCTGCAAAAAAGAGGAAAGAAGAAGCCGAGAGAAGACTTGCTCGATATAAAGAATCCGGCGCAGGGAGTGAAGCCGAACAGCGAGTTCGGAAGGCTATTGAGCAAAAATATGAAGATAAGAAAACCACGCAGCGCGCCGAGGATGCAGAAAAGGCTGTTTCTAAAGTAACTGAAGGAGGGTCAAAAACAAAATATTTTACTGATAATCTATCCAAGCTGGATAGAAATAAACGAAAACTGGTGCAACAGATAATGGTGATTGTAAGACGTATCGTATCGAAAGAAGTTGCCGACCAAATTCAGGAAGCAATAGAAAAGGAATTTAGATAAAATGAACAGAAAAGTGCTTTTGGTAGAGCCTAATTATAAAAACAAATATCCTCCAATGGGATTGATGAAACTGGCAACATACTATCGAGAATCGGGGGATGACGTAAGGTTCTTCAAAGGCGACCTTTTAGATTTAGCAGCAGATATCGTTGTTGAGGATTTGTTGAACGCACTTGCGACTTTGGACGCTGAAACAAACTGGAAAACCGAAAAAAAAATTCTGGTAGAGTGTGTCAGAAAAGGAACGATTTCTTTATTGGATGAACAAGCACATTTCCAAAACAATTCAGATGCCATAGAGTTGGTAAAGAACGCTAGAAGCTCCTATCGAAAGAAAGAATACTTCAAGAACCCACCGTTTGATAAGGTTGGTATAACTACTCTTTTTACATTCTATTGGAATATTACTATTGATACGATAAACTTCGTAAAACAGCTATGCAAAAAGCCAGAAGATGTGATGGTCGGCGGTATCATGTCAACACTTCTGCCTAACGAAGTGTACGAAGCAACAGGAATTCATCCATTCGAAGGACTGTTAAACCATCCTGGAGATATTGATAAAGGCGATACACGCATTATAGATACACTTCCGTTGGATTATTCGATTCTTGAAGAAATCGACTATAAATATCCGGCGAATAATGCGTATTTTGCTTACATGACACGTGGCTGCATCAATCATTGCGCATTTTGTGCAGTTCCTAAACTAGAGCCACACTATTGTGATTATATTGGACTTAAAGAGCAAATAGAACGGGCAAGAGACCGATTTGGTGAGCAACGTGATTTGCTTTTGCTGGACAATAATGTGCTGGCATCCAAATGCTATGATAGAATTATCGATGAGATTAAAGCGTGCGGATTTCAAAAAGGTGCAACTTATATGCCGCCTGATCAGTACGAAATTGCTATCCAAAATTTAAAGGATGACTACAATGATCGTGCCTATGTAAGAAAGTGCATAAGGCTATATAAAGAATTGACGGAGAAACTCCCGTTGGAAGAAAAAACGGAGTTATATCTTCGTTTAGAACAAGCAGCATGTTTGCATTATGAAACTGCGACAAAAGAAGAGATTTTAAAACTTGATGAATTTGTTGCGCCATTATTCAAGAAACATTTTAAACATACAAAAAAGGTAAAACGCATTGTTGATTTTAACCAAGGGATTGATGCAAGACTGATAAATGATCAGAATATGGCAAAATTGGCTGAAATCAATATTTCGCCTCTTAGAATTGCTTTTGACCATTGGGAGCAAAAGGACATCTACGAAAAAGCGGTTCGTACCGCAGTAGCACATGGCATTACAAATCTATCGAACTATATGCTATATAATTTCAGAGATAAACCAGAACATCTGTATTATCGCATGAAGTTGAATGTTGATCTGTGTGATGAATTAGGGGCAAACATCTATTCTTTCCCGATGAAATACCATCCTATCAATGATCCGGATTTCTTTATGAACCGAGATTATATAGGCGAACATTGGAACCGAAAATTCATTCGAGCAATTCAGGCTGTACTGAATTCGACCAAGGGTAAAGTCGGCAAAGGGAAGCATTTCTTTGAGGAAGCATTTGGTGCGGATGAGCACCGATTCTGGACAATTCTCTGGATGCCTGAAACCTTTATAATTTATCGTTTTATGTTCAAGGAAAATCTCGCAAAGGAATGGGAAGAAAAGTTTTGGAGTCTGCCTACTGAGGAACTTGAAAAAGTGAAATCTGTTGTGGCAGTAAACAAGTTCAAAGATTTGGATTTCTCAAAATATTCAAAAGAAGCAAGAGACGTCCTTCAATATTATATGGTTACACGCGATGAGGCTGAGCAAATGCTGAAGGAAAAGAATAGCTGAAATTATGCCATTGAATAAAACTCTCCGCAAGTGCGGCGGTGCGTTATCTGGGAGCGCAGAACTAATTGATACGAAGAGTTTTCCGAGTGGAGAGAAGCCTCCGATTGCAAAATAATAGATACTGAACCTTAATACAAAGCCCACAGGCTAGATACAAGTCTAGCCTGTGGGCTTTGCTATATTTTCAAATTGATGTCGTTCAAATCTTGGAGTTCAAATACTCTACCAGTTCCCAAACCGTTGTCAACGGATTGCTCTGCCGTGAAATCGGTTCGAGACCCTGCTTCTGAACTTGGTCAGCACGAGCTTTCGCTCTCTGAATTGCAGTTGCCTGCAAAGGCTTCAAACCGTCAAAGTAATCCTTGTTTTTCTCATAATCAGGAAGTCTGCCCGGCTGTTTCAGCAATCGAATCAATGCTTGGCAATCTTCAACCTCTGTCTGCTGATTTACAAAGTGCAGCAGGAACCACAACTCGAAAGATGGGTTAGAATAGGCCAAATGATAGCCTTCCTTTTGAGCGGACTGTTTGGCACGCAGAAGAACTTCGTTGGAGTTATCGTCACGGTCAAACACACACCAGATGGAATCGCCATCTTCCGGGTAGTATGGATTATTGCCCATCGTTGCCTTGGCTTTCTGCACAAGCCTGTCAGCGGACTTATACTGCGAAGAAATCGGGATAATGTCAATATTGCATCCTCGACTGCGGAAACGCTTAAAATAACGAATCTCCGTTTCGCTGCCCTCGCAGATAAGATACACGACCGGATTGCGCTTTCTGGTGTGGACAGATTTGCGGCTGATCTCTTTTATTCTGCCCATGCTGCATCCCCTCCAATGAACGGAATCGCACCATAGCGACCTTGTAAATAGCCCTTGGAGATGTTCTCGCCTTTCCGGGGAGAAAACTCGGTCAGGGCATAAATATCGGTCTGCATGGTCTTTTCGTTCTTCTCTGCAAACCAGATCTGATCCCGGCGCAGCAGGGTCAGGTCGAGAAGCCCTGTGTCATGTGTAGTAAAAATAAGCTGGGCGTGGTTTGTGTTGATGGCGGCATCCTGCACCATCTCGATCAGATGCCTTGTCAGCAGCGGGTGCATACTGGATTCTATTTCGTCTACTACCAAAACAGAGCCGGATTCCAAAGCCGCAAGCCACATACCGATGCGAGAGAAGAAACGCTGTGTCCCAACGGATTCCTGACCCAACGGGAGCCAGAAACCCTTAGAAGTGCCATCTTCGGCATCGAGAGTGTGCAGTGCGGAAATGATAGGCTCTTCCTTGGAGCCTGTAATGCGGATGTCCTTGATACCGAGGTCTGCATACAGCATTTCATGCAGGATACGGCTCTTTTCGGAGCCGCCCTGCCGGATGGCAGACAATGTAGCATCCAGCCGCATTTCGGTTCCTATAAAGCCTGTCAGCTTTTCAAAGAACCACAGATACGCTTTTTCGGTCTGGGGGCAGTTCCACTCGTTCGAGCTGGACAGATAAAGGCGGTTTTCAGCAGTTCGTCCAGCAAGCGTGAACTGCTCTTGAATATTCTCGCGGAACTGATAGCCATTGTTTTCTCTTGAAAAAATCAAGGCTTCCCGGCCATTCGGCCAGTGATAGAGATATTCGGTCAGGACTTTGGATTTGTCAAACGAGAACCCATAGGCATACTTGATGCCGCCATAAAAATAGATGGCTTCAAAGCTGGTCGGCTGTGTAGGCTGGTCGGTGAAAGCAAACGGCTCTTGCGGAAGGGACTCACCTTTCAGCAGCTTGGCATATCGGCCACAGACCATTTCCCGCATGAGCAGGAGAGCATGGAGAACATTGCTCTTCCCGGCTGCATTTGCGCCGTACAGTGCCAGCACAGGCACAAGCTGTTTCTTCTCGTCCGGCGAAATCAGGCAATCAGACAGACTTTTATCCGTAGATGCTTTCAAGCTGATAATAGCCGTGTCCTTGATGGAGCGGTGGTTGGTGACTGAAAATTGAAGCAGCATCGCGATTCCTCCCAGATGATTTTCTGAATCCAGTGTACTCTATTCTGGGCGAAAAGTCAAATTTTGATTTTGAAATTTGCAAATATTCCGCAAAAATCAAGAATAAAATCTAAAATATCGGCTTTTGATACCATTCGGATGCTATCAGGGATCATTCTGCATACACGACTTCCCTCACCACTACCTCTTCAGCCTGCGCTTTCAGCCCGTTCATGTGCGCCACCCAGAGAAGCTGTGCGCGCTCTTTGTCCGGCGCGGGGTACTTGTCTAACAGAGTGGTCATCGTGCGTTCCAGCCACGCGTAGGCCGTTTTCTGGACATCCTGCAAATGCGGCCAGAGCGTACCGTTCAGCAACATCCGGTTGTACAGCACAGGACGCTGATTCTTGAGATAGGCCAGCCGCATCCGGCCATACTTGCCCAGCGGTTCGGTATCATCGGTCTGCGGCAGGGTGAGCAGGGGCAGCTGATACTCCCCAACCTGTGCGTAATGGATCTCGGTGCGGACGGCGTTCGTGTTCTTCATGGAAATTCTCCTTTGCATTTTCAACAGGTGTTGCGTTCTTTGTGGAAAACAGCGCTTACTTCTTCCGATTCTGTGCGGTCAGCCAGTTGCCCTGCGCCTGATAGTAGTGCTCCATCGTGGTGGGTGCGTTCAGGATGGTGGTGCGCAGATAGGCCATGATGTTCTTGATGGGCTGGGTGGTGTTGGACATCACATCGAAGATGTACTCAACGTGCTGGCTGGTCAGCTTGTCCAGCCGCAGCCGGATGGCTTTGGTGGTCTGCGGCTGCTTGCCGACGTACTGGGTCTGCCGAGGACAGCAGTACATCTCCACAATGTTGTCCAGCAGTTCCTCCAGCTTGTCGGGGTCGTACCGCTGGGCAAGGGTGTCGATCTCCAAACGTTCCCGAAACTCCTCCCGTACCTGTGCTTCCATCTGGTCAAAATCCGCAGATTCGTCCGTCTGCCCTGATAGATTAGTACTTTGTCTTTTAGTATTTTGTTTATTAGTATTTTGTTTATTAGTATTTTGTTGTGTTGGATTCTCCAACGTTGGAAAACCCGACATTGGATTTTCCGATGATGGTGAATTTGGCACTGGAGCAGGGCGTTTTTCAATCCGTTCTTTCTGCGGCAGTTCAAAGACTTCATAGTTGTAGTCAATAATGCGGCCACGGGCATCACGGACTTTGCTCCGACACAGATACCCGCCATCTTCCAGTTCGTGAACCGCACTTCTCACACTGTCGATGCCATCCCTGCACCCGGTTGTCAGCCCTTTAAGGCTGTAATCCCAATCGTCCGGCAGGGAGAGCATATAGGACAGCAGTCCCTTGGCTTTCAGGGACAGTCTCTTATCCTGCAGGTGGTGGTTGCTCATAACGGTGTAGTTGACGTTTTTATTGACGCGGAATGTTGACATGGCGGCTTCCCTTTCAGCCCAATGCGGGCAAGAGAAAACGCAGCATCTCCCGGCTTTCGGGAAACGCTGCGTTCAGACAGGGAAGCCTGCTGTGAGCTGGCACAGCAACGGCAGCACTGCATATTTCTAACGGACATCTAACACAACTACACCTGAAATGCAGCCGCTGACGGCCCGTGTGAAAAAGGCTTTTTCTAACGTCATTTCGCAAAAAGTGGCTGATTTTTACCTGAAAATTGCGGTGTGACGTGCCTTTTGGAAGGTTACAAGAATGCCCTCAGCTGCCAATGACAGCCGCGAGGGACCAGCTTCATCCAACAATTTCAAAGACTCGAAATCGTTTTGTCCTTAACCGGGCACGTGGGTTCGAATCCCACCATCTCCGCCAGAAGTCGCAGATTCAAACGAATCTGCGACTTTTTCTTTTGTGTGCTTCTGCTGCGACGGGGGAGTTCTCCGGGCGGTTGGCTGGTTTTCAAGGTCTGTTCTCTCCTGCATTCTCTCCAACGGGCGAGTGAACTGATTGCTTGTTGATGCTTGCATGATAATGGATCACCGAATTTGCCTTGACCCATTCAAGCTGTTTGTTGTAGAAATTCTGCAAGTCGGTGGCTTTCAGGTCTACCAGCTTGATATTGCACTTTCGGAAATACGGAACGATGATGCGGTCCAGCAGAATGCCGTACAGTGTCCGGGCATCCGTGGAGAGCTGCCGGAAACGGCAGTCTTGGAACAGTGCCCTGGAGGAAATAGGAGAACAACTCGCCCGACTGACCATGAAAGTAGTCCAGCGTCATTTGGTGTGACCTCGGATTTTCAACTGTGTGGGTGTGTTCATGTGGAAAACTATCCCTCCCTCCGAAATGAATGAAAAACAGGTTGACATTCACCAGAAAGAACGCTTACAATGGTGATAATAAAAGTGTCAACCGATGTAACAGGAGAAGATGCTTATATGCTTAATGTTTTTTACGGTGATATGCCGAACGTGATCTACAACACCGCTGTTTATTTTAAGAACACTTATGCAGAGGAGTGGATCACGGCTCCGTTTACTCGTGAGATGATACAAGACGTAGACCATTCCACTGTACTGGACAGCGGTGTGATCGATAGTCCGGTGCTGGGGAAGATTCCCCCGGTGCAGTTGTCGGGCGGAGTAAAGACCCTGATTTTGATCGCCAACGAGCCGGAAAAGGTGTTCAACGCTTCGACCTGTGGAGATAACTGTGCCAAATGGCTGTTAAAAATCGCTGAAAATCGGGATGTTACCATCAACCTTCGGCATCTCATGGATTTTGGAAATGGAACATTTACCATCCGCATCCTGAACACCAATCAGATCGTTCACTCCATGCGGGAACTTGTCCCCATTGCAGGACTTTATGTGTGAGGATTTTTTATGACAGGAGCATATCGGGTCGTTGTACAAAACCGAAAAATCAAGTTCGATTTTGAAATACGCCGGAACATCACGATTCTGCGTGGAGATAGTGCCACAGGAAAAACAACGCTCGTGGAGATGATTCGGGAATACGAGGAACTAGGCCCGGACAGTGGAATAGAACTGCAATGCGAGAAGGATTGCGTTGTTCTTTCCGGGCGGCAGTGGGAAAAACAGCTTTCCGACCTTTCGCAGAGTATCGTTTTTATTGATGAAGGGAATGCTTTTACTGCTTCAAAGGAATTTGCCGCAGCGATTCAGAAAACAGACAACTACTATGTGCTCGTCACGCGGGAAGGACTTGAAACATTACCGTACAGCGTAACGGAAATTTACGGCATCCGGGTATCCAAACACTTCGGAGACTTGAAACAGACCTACAATGAGTTTTTCCGAATTTACGGAAAGCCGATGGGACTGGAAAAACTAAAACCAACGGCAATCATTACAGAGGATTCCAATTCGGGGTTCCAGTTTTTTCAGGCTGTTTGCACCGAAAACGGAATTTTCTGCGAATCTGCTGGTGGAAAGTCCAACATTTTCAAAATGCTGTCCGATCGTACAGGGGAGAATGTTCTGGTGGTTGCAGACGGTGCGGCGTTTGGTTCGCAGATGGAGCGCATTATGCAACTGCTTGCCCTCCAGCCGGATTCTCATATTTACCTACCAGAATCGTTTGAATGGTTGATTCTTCGTTCTGGATTGCTCGAAGACACAGAGGTCGATGAAATTCTGAAATCGCCGGGAAATCATGTGGAAAGCCAGCAGTATTTCAGTTGGGAGCGATATTTTACGGCTGTGCTGATGCAAAAGACCGCTGACAGCTATCTGAAATATACGAAGTCAAAACTGAATCCTGTGTATTTACAGGAGCATGAAAAGAAAGCGATTCTTTCGGAGATGTCCCGCATCCAGCTCGACAAGAAAGACATATAAATCCCTACTAAGCAAACAGGACTGCTTCACACACATTGCACTGTGGAGCAGTCCTGTTCGTTTAATATGTAATTGTCATTGCACCTTCATGGCAGTCCTGTGCATAGGTGCGGAGCAGATCAAGGTACTTTGAGGATTTTCGGACGATAGCCGTTGCACGGTCGCCGGACATAAACTCAACGACCGCAAGCCGTGGAATCGTCAGTGTGCCACGGATTTTGAAGCCCACAAGAATCTTCTGATTGCACCATCGCTGGATGCTCTGTGCAGAGTAGCCTGTCAGTTCCGAAACTACCGGGGTGGTCAGCAGATCATCGTATCCAACCGTGAGTTTTTCCCATAGGGTGTACAGCCCTGTTTTTTCCGGCTCTGTAAAATTGAAGCGGATAATCTCTGCGGCAGGCTTGTCCGGGTGCCGCTTGGAGCAGCCGTTCTTTCCGATATAAAAGCCCGTTGGAACGCAAAACCGCTTTGCGATCTGCAAAGTCAGATCGGCCACCGGACAGCCATCGGCATCGATCAAAATATTCATCGACTTTCCTCCATCACCCAGCGAAATGCTTTTGCGGTACGCAAATCGGCATCTTTGAAATGACCGCCGCTGTTCCATTCAAGGGTACAGTCTGTGCTACGCTCTGCAAGCCGACTGTGCAGGGTACGGATGTTATCTCCTACCGCAGCCATGACGGTGTTTTTCGTGTGTTCCTCCTTGTCGCCAAGGCTCAGATAAATGCGCTGTGCCTGCATGGGGTGCTGCTGTTTAAACTCCATCCATTCCGGAAACCAAACAGAGGGCGAGGCGGCGGCGACACCGTAGAACAAATCAGTCTGGGTGGATGCCCACAAAGCAAACAACCCTGCCAGCGAATAGCCGCCCAGAATGATTTTGACGTTCTCCGGGAAATGAAACTGCTGCTTCAGCGTGGGAATGACCTGTTCCGTCAGAAAGCACAGGGTGTCCGCAGCCTTACCTCCAAAGCCTTGCTTTCCCCACACAGCAGGGGCTTCCCACGGGGAAAGTGCATCGTTCCAGTTTTCCACCGGAATGGCTGCAAACAGAAAGTGGTGCGCACTCTGTGCAACAGCGGCAACCTCGCTTTCCATGCTTTGCAGCTCATGTTCGCCGGTCATTTGGAGCAGCAGGTATTCTGCATGGGCTTCGCCGTAAATGCGGCAAGGTCTGTTCCCGATTTGCATTGTCTGTGCGGTCACTGCGACGTCCTCCCGAAAAAAAAAATTTGGTAAGCCCAGTATAGCAACTGAAAAATCATTTTGCAATTCAAAAGGCGTTCGCATCCGCAAACCTGCTAACGAGTGTCAATAGCCTGAACAAAAAATCATCAAAAATTTATTGCCGGGTGCAGTTAAGCATCCGGCAACTTTAATAAGCCGACAGCACAAGCTTGTCAGCTGAAAATCATCGTAAGTTGATATCAATTTGTATCAGATGTTTTTTGATTCTCATTCATGATCCTTCTGGCTCGTCCGCGCGTGGTGTCCTCGAAGGTTTCCTCTTCGCTGAATCGCAGCCAATAGGGATCTTCCATCAGACAGGCGTTGGTGCGCTTGACGATTTCCCAAGCGTTGTAGTCGGGCAGTCCCATCAATTTCAAAATCTCTTTGCAGTCCATCCGATTTTTCGGGAAGATACGCTTCTTTGCCCAAACCACCACATCGACTAATGGAACTTCACGTTTGTCACCAATGAAAAGGTTCAGTGGAAGGCTATCCTGCGGCACGCCCTCATTTGCGCAAAGAGACTGCCCATCTTCACTTAGGTGGGCAATTTCTTTTTCATCCATCATCAATTTCAGATAGGCCATTTTATCACCCCATGGCAGCTTTCAGATAGTGCAGGCGGTATGTTAGATATTGGCGGATTGCCGTTACTCGTTTTTCACTTAACAGTGCGAGAATCGGCGAGATGGCCTGAATGATTTCACTATACAACTCGTCCAAGTCACGCGTTGGCAGCACAGGCTCATCGATCAGCTTGATCTGCTGAGCGTGACGGCTGCGGAATGGCTTCGATTTATCGAACTGATAACGGAGCTTCGTGTCAGTCAATTCTTCATCCGTTGCCCACGCAAGCAGACTGCCGCCATTGTCGTAAATAGGCGGAGCATTCTTTTTTCCATCCCGGACGATCACATCAAAATTATTCTCGTGGCGGTCTTCATTGCCGATAAAGGCATCGAACGCCAACATCTGATAGAGCCACTTCTTACCGTACAACTCTGCCGCATACTGAAACAGTGCCTCCGGTGAAGCGGCCCGACCGCTGGCAAGGAAATGGGCATCAGCCAAGTCTGCAAAATGATACAGTTGTTCATCGTCCGTTGTGAACTTGGGGCAGACGCTGACCACATCGCAGGAATAGGTTTGAATGTCGGGAAAGAGCTTGGCAGGCATCAGGACGTATTCCACATGAGGCAAACCCAGCACCTGTGCAATCAGCGAAGCCATCACCTCAGAATACGGCTCATACCCGGCTGTCCCGGCCTCTGTGATGGAGTTGCCCTTGACCATAACAAGCTGATCATCTACATGATACCAGCCCTTTGAGAGCATTCCACGGCTCGTCCGTGTTTCACGCTTTTCGACCAACTGGATTTTTGCAGGGACTTCGATTGGGCTCATGGTATCACGCTCCTTTGTTCCATTATACCATGTTTGGATGGATAGACAAGATGAATTGACGAGCCGGACGATCTGCTGAAACAGAAGCCCAACCCACCGCAAGCATAGGTAAAATTTTCAAAAAATTAACGGCGAACTATGCCCGTACAGAGAGCCTGCGCAGCTGAGAAGCAGGCCGGAAACCGTTCGTCAAGGAAGACGCGGCGTTTCGTCGCTTTTCCCGAAATGGACCGCTGAGGGTGCAGGGAACTGCGGCGCATCTGCCGCACAGTATTCTGCAACGTAGGGCATACGTCAGTTGCCGGGGATGTGTTGGCATCCCGCCAAGTGCATGGGGTTGTTCCCATGAAGTCAGGGTGGCACCGCGGATAAAAGGCCAAGCTTTATTCGTCCTTGACAGAAGAGGTTCTCTTCTGTCGGGGGCGTTTTTCTTTTTCACTCCCTCGGCAGAAGAGCCGGGGGAGTTTTTTGTTTGACGCAGAAAGGGGAAGCTGCTATGAAGATACGGCCCGCACTGGACGAAGCGAGAGCCATTGCGGCGGCAGGTGATTACAATGTCCTGCCGGTCAGCGGCGAGATCTTAAGGGGATAAGGGCACCCTCCTGCTGCATAAAACAAAAAAGGAGCTGCTGCACGGGTCTTTCCCCGGTGCAGCAGCTCCTTCTTGTATTTTTTATTTCCCTGCCAGCAGCACGGCCAGCACGGCCTTCTGGACGTGCAGCCGATTTTCCGCCTCGGTAAAGATCTCGTCCGCGTGGGCCTCGAAGACGGCGGTGGAGATCTCCTCGCCCCGGTGGGCGGGCAGGCAGTGGAGCACCATGCAGTCCGGCTTTGCTGCCTTCAGAAGGGTACTGGTGAGCTGGAAGCCCGCGAAATCCCGCAGGCGGCTCTCGCTCTCGGTGGTCCCGGGGGCGGCGGTGTTCCAGATGGCCGTCACCACCGCGTCGGCGTCCCGGACACCCTCGGCGGGGTCTTCCAGCAGACGGAAGGCACTGCCATACCTGTGGGCGAACATCAGCACATCCGCCGCCGGGCGGTAGCCGTGGGGGCAGACGCAGTCCACCTTCATGCCGGCCAGCAGACCGCCCACGATAAGGCTGTTGGCCATATTGCTGCCGTCGCCGACGAAACAGAGCTTCTGCCCCGCCAACGGGCCGCGGCTCTCCCGGATGGTCATGAGGTCGGCCAGCACCTGACAGGGGTGGGCATAGTCGGTGAGGCCGTTGATGACCGGCACGCCCGCGTACTCTGCGAACTCCTCAAGGTCGCGCTGGCGGTAGGTGCGCCAGACCACACAGTCGTAATACCGGCCCAGCACCCGGGCGGTGTCCTTCAGCGGCTCGCCCCGGCCGGACTGCAGCTCGGTGGCGGCGTTCATGTAGTTGCCGAGGCCTCCCAGCTGGTAGACGCCCACCTCAAAGCTGGTGCGGGTGCGGGTGGAGTTTTTCGAAAACATCAGCGCGACGCTCTTGCCCTTCAGCAGAGGCTCCGTGCCTCCGGCCTTCTGTCGGGCCTTCAGCTCGTCGGCCACATCGAGGATATGGGCCACCTCGGCTGGGGTCAGGTCGCTCATTTTCAGCAGATGCTTCATGCCTGCTCCTCCGTTTTGCTGGGGTCCATCCCGGCCAGCACGCTGCCCAGAATGTCCAGCGCCATCTCCACATCGTGGGCGGTGAGGCTCAGGGGCGGCAGCAGGCGGAGACGGGTCTTGGCCGTCAGCACCAGCAGACCCTTCGCGCGGCAGGCGGCCAGCACGTCAGCGGCCTTGATGCCCTCGAGGAACTCGATGCCGACCATCAGGCCGATGCCCGACAGGCTCTTGACCCGGGGCAGCTTTTCCAGACCGGTGCGCAGCTGGACGGCCCGCTCGTTGACGTTGGCAAGGAAGCTGGTGTCCATCCGGTCCACGACCACATTGGCACCGGCGCAGACCACCGGGTTTCCGCCGAAGGTGGAGCCGTGGGTGCCCGGCCCCATCCCGGCAGCGACTTTCTCATTCATCAGCACTGCGCCGATGGGCAGGCCGCCGCCCAGACCCTTGGCCAGCGTGACGATGTCGGGCTTGAGGCCGTAGTGCTCACAGCACAGGAAGGTGCCGGTGCGGCCCACGCCGGTCTGCACCTCGTCCACGATGAGGACGAGGTCCTTTTCGTCGCAGAGGGCGCGGACGGCCTGCACATATTCCGGGTCGAGGGCCACGACGCCGCCCTCGCCCTGCACCAGCTCCAGCATGACGGCACAGGTGTGACGGTCCACCATCTCGGTCAGAGCGCTGATGTCGCCCGCCTTGACATACTGGAAGCCCTCGTTGAAGGGGCCGAAGTAGTTGTGGAACACGCCCTGTCCGGTGGCGGTCAGGGTGGCGATGGTGCGGCCGTGGAAGCTGTTGACCAGCGTGATGACATTGTAGCGGTCGGCGCCGTACTTGTCGAAGCTGTACTTGCGGGCGGCCTTGATGGCACCCTCGTTGGCCTCTGCGCCCGAATTGCCGAAGAACACCTTGCTCATCCCGGTGCGCTTGCAGAGCTTTTTGGCCAGCTTGCCGCAGGGGGCGGTATAGTAGAGGTTGGAGGCGTGCTGCAGCTTATGGGCCTGCTCGGAGACGGCCTCGGCCCACGTCATGTCGCAGTAGCCCAGACTGTTGACGCCGATGCCGCTGGTGAAGTCGAGATACTTCTGTCCCTCAGGGCCTTCGGCGTAGAGGCCGTGGCCCTTCTCGAGGACGATGGGGTTGCGTCCGTAGGTGTGCAGGACGTATTCGCCGTCCCGCTTGATGACTTTTTCGGAATCCATAGCGTTCTTCCTCCTTGGTAGCATCCTTGCCCTCTCCGTCATCGCTGACGCGATGCCACCTCTCCCAAAGGGAGAGGCTTCCAGTCTTGCTGTGAGCTTCATCTTTTCGCAAAGGCTCTCCCCTTGGGAGAGCTGGACGCGAAGCGGCCTGAGAGGGCAAGCCCGTTTCTCTTATTATAAAGCGCTTCTCGGTTTTGAGCAACCCTTATTCGTGATGGCTGCGGCGGTAGAAGCGGGTGCCGGAGCCGCGGTCGGAGAACAGCTCCAGCAGGATGGAGTGGGGCACACGACCATCGATGATGACCGCCTCGTGGACGCCCTGATAGATGGCGTCGGCCATGCCGCCGATCTTCGGGATCATGCCGCCCGCGATGATGCCGGCGGACTTGTAGCCCTCGATCTCGGAGACCTCCACCTCGGGGATGAGGGTGGACTCATCCTCCTTGTCCCGCAGCAGGCCCGCGATGTCGGTCATGGAGACGAGCTTCTCGGCCTTGAGGGCGATGGCGATCTGGGCAGCAGCCGTGTCGGCGTTGACGTTGTAGGCCTGCCCGAGGTCATCCATGCCCACCGTTGCGATGACGGGGATATAGCCGCTGTCCAGCAGGCTGGAGATCAGGGTGGGGTCCACATGGATGATCTCGCCCACATGGCCCAGCTGGGGGTCCAGCTCGGTGCAGCGAAGCATCTGGCCGTCCATGCCGCAGAGGCCCACGCCGCGGCCCCGCAGCTTTGCCACGAGGTCCTTGTTCACCTTGCCGGCCAGCACCTGCTGGACAATCTCCATCGTTGCGTCGTCGGTGACGCGCAGACCGCCTGCAAAGTGGCTCTCGACGCCCACCTTCTTGAGCATCTCGTTGATGGCCGGGCCGCCGCCGTGCACCAGCACCACCCGGACGCCCAGCAGGGTGAGGGTGACGAGGTCGTTCATGACGGCGTTCTTCAGCGTCTCGTTGATCATGGCGTTGCCGCCGTACTTGATGACCATGGTCTTGCCGTGGTATTTCTGGATATAGGGGGTCGCCTCCGAGAAAAGGAGGGCCATTTCTTCATTTTTCATTGCGGTCCTCCTTCTCAGGTGCGGTAATCGCCGTTGATCTTGACGTAGTCGTAGGTCAGGTCGCAGCCCCATGCCTTGGCCGAGGCGTCGCCGGTGCCCATATCCACCTTCACGAGGATGTCATGCTCAGCCAGAACTTTTGCGGCCTCCTCCTCGCTGTAGGGGTGGTAGGCGGCGTTCTCGCAGACGTAGACCTCACCGGCGGCGCTGGACAGCCAGACGCAGACCTTGTCGATGGAGAAGTCGCCGGGCGTGTAGCCGATGGCACAGAGGATGCGGCCCCAGTTGGCGTCGCGGCCAAAGACTGCGGCCTTGAAGAGATTGGAGCAGACCACGCTGCGGCTGACGGCACGGGCCGTTTTGAGGTCGGGGGCGTGGGTGACTTCGCAGGTGATGAGATGGGTCGCACCCTCGCCGTCACCGGCGTGCTCGGCGCACATATGCTCGGCGATGGCGGTCAGCGCCGCCACAAAGGCGTCGTAATCGGCGTTCTCCTCGGTGATCTCCGGGTTGCCCGCGAGGCCGGAGGCCATGATAATGAGGGTGTCGTTGGTGGAGGTGTCCAGATCGACGCTCATCTGGTTGTAGGTGCCGGGCACCACCGTCTTGAGGGCCTTTTCCAGAAGGGCGGGGCAGACGGCGGCGTCGGTGGTGTAGAAGGCCAGCATGGTCGCCATGTTGGGGGCGATCATCCCGCTGCCCTTGCCGATCGCGCCCACCGTGCAGGTCTTGCCGCCCAGCTCGAACTGGATGGCATACTCCTTCTTGTGGGTGTCGGTGGTCATGATGGCTGTTGCCGCGTCGGTGCTGCCCTGTGCGTCAGCTGCCAGCTTCGCCGCAGCGGCAGGGATGCCCCGGGCGAAGGGGTCGATGACCATGGGCTGGCCGATGACGCCGGTGGAGGAGGGCAGGACGTCCTCTGCGGCGATGCCCAGCGCCTTGCCCACCAGCTCACAGCACTCCTCGGCCAGCGCCACGCCGTTGGCGGCGCAGGTGTTGGCGTTGCCGCTGTTGACCACGATGGCCTGTGCATAGCCGTCGGTCAGGTGGGCGCGGTCCACCTTGATGGGTGCGCCGCAGACCTTGTTGGTGGTGTAGACACCGGCTGCGGCGCAGCGGACGTCGGCCTTGATGAGTGCCAGATCGTATTTTTCACTGTGATTCGCCCGGATGCCGCAATGGACACCGGCCGCTGCAAAACCCTTGGGCGCGCAGATGCCGCCCTCAACTTCTTTATACTGCATCTGAAAATCCCCCTATAAAGCATCCTTGCCCTCTCAGGCGCTCACGCGCCAGCTCCCCCAAAGGGGGAGCCAAAAGCCTCTCCCTTTGGGAGCAGCAACGACGACCGCCGCCAGTGGCGGAAACAGGAAGTCGTTGTTGGGGCCGCGGCCAGCAAGACGCAAGTGCTTTTCAAAGCACGAAGCGAATACTGGGTGCCGCAACCCGGGCGTGGCACGGCGAAAGCCGTGACGGAGAGGGCAAGCCCGTTTTTATTCCAGCCCCTCCGTCTCGTCCATCCCCAGCATCAGATTCATACACTGGATGGCTGCACCGGAGGAGCCTTTGCCCAGATTGTCGAACAGGGACACCAGCATCATCTGGTCTCCCGCTGCGTTGACGGTCATGTACAGCTCCATCCGGTCGCTGCCGGACAGGGCGTTGGAGTACAGGCCATTCTCGGGCAGAGCTTCGTTGAGGGCGTGGACGGAAACGGTCGCGCCCTCCTTATAATATTCCGCGATGCCTGCGGCCACGGCCTCCGCGCTGGTGCCAGCCAGCTTGAGGTCGAAGGGCACCAGCACCTGCATCCCGCTGTAGTAGTCGCACACCACCGGCACAAAGGCGGGGGTGTGGGCGAGGCCGCTGATCTTCTGCATCTCGGGCAGATGCTTGTGGGCAAGGCCGAGGCCGTAGCTCTTGGGTGCGTCCAGCTTGCTGTGGGCCGGACGGTCGGCACTCTCGTACTCGGCGATCATCTTCTTGCCGCCGCCGGAGTAGCCCGAGATGCCGGTGCAGCTGAAGGGATAGTCCGCCGGGGCCAGCCCCAGCTCCACCAGAGGCCGCGCGATGCTGATAAAGCCGCTGGCATAGCAGCCGGGCACCGCCACGCGGCAGGAATTTCTGATCTTCTCCTTCTGGCCCTTCAGCTCCGGGAAGCCGTAGTCCCACGCTGCATCGGTGCGGAAGGCCGTGGAGGTGTCCAGCACCTTGACGTCGGGGCGGAGAAGCGGCATGACCTCTTTGGACGCCGCATCCGGCAGGCAGAGGAAGGCGAGGTCGGCGGAGTTGATGACCTTCGCCCGCTCGTTCACATCCTTGCGGCCCTCCGCCGAGATGCTCAGCAGCTCGATGTCAGGCCGGGCGGCCAGACGGTCGGCGATGCGCAGGCCCGTCGTGCCCGAAGAACCGTCGATAAAGACTTTCACGCTCATGCGTTTTCTGCCTCCCATGCGCCGAGCTGGGCCGAAGCCAGCTCGATCTGCTTTCTGACGCTGGCCTCGCTGGGGCCGCCGTAGCTGGTGCGGCCCTCGCAGCACTTGATGAGGTCGATGGCGTCGTAGACGTCGTTTTCGAACAGAGCGCTGTAGCCCTTGAACTCCTCAAGGCTCAGCTCCTCCAGCACCTTGTCCTTCTGGATGCAGTCGGAGACCATGCAGCCGGTGAGCTTGTAGGCGTCGCGGAAGGGCATCCCCTTCTTGGTCAGATAGTCGGCGCAATCGGTGGCGTTGATGAAGCCTTTGGCGGCGGCGCGGCGCATATTGGCGGGCAGGGTCTTCATGGTGTCCAGCATCGGGGTCACGGTCTTGAGGCAGAGCTCCAGCGTATCCACCGCGTCAAAGATGGCCTCCTTGTCCTCCTGCATATCCTTGTTGTAGGCGAGGGGGATGCCCTTCATCATGACCAGAAGGGTGTTCAGGTCGCCGTAGACCCGGCCCGTCTTGCCGCGGATCAGCTCGGTGACGTCAGGGTTTTTCTTCTGGGGCATGATGGACGAGCCGGTGGTAAAGGCGTCGTCCAGCTCGATGAATTTGAACTCCCAGCTGCACCACAGGATGATCTCCTCGCTCAGGCGGGACAGGTGCATCATGCACAGGGAGATGGCGCTGGCCAGTTCGATGCAGAAGTCACGGTCGGACACGCCATCGAGGCTGTTGGGGCAGGGTGCTGCAAAGCCCAGCTTCTCGGCGGTAAAGGCGCGGTCCAGCGGATAGGTGGTGCCTGCCAGAGCGCCGCTGCCCAGCGGGCACTGGGCGTCCATCCGGGCGGTGGCGTCCTCGAAGCGCTGCAGATCCCGCAGCAGCATCCATGCGTAGGCCATCAGCGCGTGGCCGAAGGTAATGGGCTGGGCGCGCTGCAGGTGGGTGTAGCCGGGCATGACGGCGGTGGTGTTCTCGGCAGCCTTCTTGCAGATGACCTTTACCAGCTCGACGATGTAGGCCTGCAAGGTATGGCTGTAGTCCCGCAGAGTCAGGCGGATGTCCAGCGCCACCTGATCGTTCCGGCTGCGGCCGGTGTGGAGACGCTTGCCTGCGTCGCCGATGCGGGCGGTCAGAGTCTGCTCCACGAAGGTATGGACATCCTCGGCGTTGGGGTCGATGGTGAGAGCGCCGGAGGCCAGATCGTCGGCGATGGAGGCCAGACCGCTCAGGATATCCTCACAGTCTTTTTCCGAGATGATGCCCTGCTTGGCCAGCATGGCGGCGTGGACGCCGCTGCCCCGCATATCCTGTGCAATCATCCGCTGGTCGAAGCGGATGGAAGAGTTGAAGTCGTTGACGCGGGAATCGACCGCCTTGGAGAAACGGCCCTTCCAAAGTTGTTCTGCCATTGTTAAAGTCCCTTTCATAAACCTCTCAGCCTCGCTTACGCTCGACAAGGCCGGGTTGCAAGGCCTCTCCTCGATAGGAGAGGCGGCAGCGCGTCAGCGCTGTCGGAGAGGTCGTTCCTTAAAAACGGCAAAGCCGCCGCAGGGGAAAAACACTCCCGCGGCGGTGCCGCCAGCAATATGCCGGTGATTGAGCCTTCAGCGTGAAAGTGTAAAAAACACGCCAAAGGGGAGGATAAGCAGTTCCTTACTTGATCTCAGGCCAGTTCTTGGACAGCTTTGCGCGCTCCTTGATGGACAGGCCGAAGAGGTTGATGAAGCCGGTAGCATCGGACTGGTCATAGTCCTTATCCACGCCGAAGGAAGCAGTCTGCTCGTCGTACAGGGTGTACGGAGAGGTGACGCCGGCGTTGATCATGTTGCCCTTGTAGAGCTTCAGCTTGACATCGCCGGTGACGGTCTTCTCAAGGCTGTCGGCGAAGGCATCCAGCGCCTCACGCAGCGGGGTGAACCACTGGCCGTTGTAGACGATGTCGGCGTACTTCTGGGCCAGCTGAGCCTTGAAGTGTGCGCTCTCCTTGTCCAGCGTGATGGTCTCCAGAACATTGATGGCCTTATACAGGATCGCGCCGCCGGGAGTTTCATAGACGCCGCGGCTCTTCATGCCCACCAGACGGTTCTCGACGATGTCCAGCAGGCCGATGCCGTTCTCGCCGCCCACCTTGTTCAGGTACTCGACCAGCTCGACTGCGCCCATCTCCTTGCCGTCAACGGCGGTGGGGATGCCCTTCTCGAAGTGGAGGGTGATGTAGGTCGGGGTGTCGGGTGCCTGCTCGGGGGAAACGCCCAGCTCGAGGAAGCCGGGCTTGTTGTACTGCGGCTCGTTGGCGGGGTTCTCCAGATCGAGACCCTCGTGGCTCAGGTGCCACAGGTTCTTATCCTTGGAGTAGTTGGTCTCACGGTTGATCTTCAGGGGGATGTTGTGTGCCTCGGCGTAATCGATCTCCTCGTCACGGCTCTCGATGTCCCACTCACGCCAGGGAGCGATGATCGCCATATCGGGGCAGAGGGCCTTCAGGGTCAGCTCAAAACGCACCTGATCATTGCCCTTGCCGGTGCAGCCGTGGCAGATGGCGTCTGCACCCTCCTTGATGGCGATGTCCGCCAGCGCCTTGGCGATGCAGGGACGTGCGAAGCTGGTGCCCAGCAGGTAGTCTTCGTACTTTGCGCCAAACTTCAGGGTGGGGAAGATGTAGTTCTCGACAAAGTCCTTCTTCAGGTCGAGGATGTACAGCTTGGAGGCGCCGGTCTTCTTGGCTTTCTCCTCCAGACCGTCCAGCTCGGTGCCCTGACCGACATCGCCGGAGACGGCGACGACCTCGCAGTTGTTGTAATTCTCCTTCAGCCAGGGAATGATGATGGAGGTATCCAGACCGCCCGAGTAAGCCAGAACAACTTTCTTAATATCTTCCTTTTTCATGATATTCGCTCCTTTGCTTGTTACACTTTTTACACTTTTGTTTGCCGCCCGGGCATCCCTCCCGGGTCGCTCGGCATCTTATCTTTCGGAGTACGCTTTTATTATACGCCAAGCGGTTTTTCCGTCAATGCAGAAAACCGCCAAACCTTGTGCAGATTTGGCGGTCCTTTTCTGTTATTTTGTATGTTTATGCATTATTTTCTAAATATATTCAAATTTTATGCATATTTAGATGCATATTCGCAGCGGCCCACCCGGCGCAGAGAGCCTCCTTCCGGGCCTTCGGCAGCTTTTTCAGGGCGATCTCCCGCCGGAGGGCGGCAGACTTGTCTGCACACTCCTCCAGATACGCAAAGTCCAGCGCCGTGTGGGCGCGGGTGTACTTCGCGCCCCGGCCGCTCTGATGAGCCTTGAGGCGGGCGGACGGGTCGTTCGTCCAGCCAGTGTAGAGCTGTCCGCCCGCGCAGCGCACCATATAGACGTAGGCCGGCTTCTCAGAGGCGGCCATTGTTCTTCAGCACCTGACGGCAGGCGGCAAGCGCCGTCTCCTTGTCCTTGGCCGTGATGAGGAAGCGGCTGGCGTGGCAGAAGCTGATGCCCTCGAGGCCGCTCTTCTGCTCGATGACCTCCTGTGGCTGGCCGGCCCAGCTCTGGGGGAAGGGGAGCTTGGGCTTTTTGGTCTTGTGGTCGGTGACGCACTGGGCGCTCCACCCGCCCCGCTGGCTGGGATAGATGACGAAGAGGGCGTCCGTCTTGTACAGGCCGTTCTTCCACGGCAGATAGCAGGGCAGCACCACGATGCCGTCGCGGGAGTTTTTGTAGGCCTGCTGGACCTTCTCGTCGGCGCGGTTGACGGCGTTGGCGCTCTCGATCTGGTTCTCGAGGATCTGCTTTGCCACGGCCACCGCCTTGAAGAAGCAGGCGTCCTGATCCTCCTTGGAGTCCCAGACGGGGTTGAAGAAGCCGATGGCGTCGCAGAGGCTGTTCTGTTCGCCGGTGTTGTCGTTCAGGTCGAGGGGCTGGATGAAGTTCTCATCGATGAGCCGGGCCTGACGCTCGCCCACGAGACCGGGGCCGAGCACCCGCCACAGCAGGCCGAAGGCCGCGTAGGGGGTGCCGTTGGCACGGGTCTCCCGGGGTTCCTGATGGTGGTCGAACATCCCGAAGCCGATGTCGTACACGATGCCGTCGAAATCCTCCGGCACGACAAAGCCGCGGGTGATCCGGATGTCCGGGCGGAGTATCTGAAGCAGGGCCGTGGCGAACACATCGTCCGCGTGGAATTTGCCTGCATGGGTAAAGCCGTTTGCGGGAATTTTCATAGGATTCTCCTCATTCTCTCATACATTCTGTTGCTCACAGTATAGCACATTCCGGGGCAACGGACAACAAAAAGGAGCTGCCGAAGCAGCTCCCGTGTCGCATCTGAAACGCCCTTACTGGCCCATCTGTGCGGCCAGCTCCTCCTGCGTCATGATCTGATAGTCCGCAGGGATGACGAAGAGGTTCTGGTCCACGCTGGTGGAGGTGACGCGGTACTCCACGATGGTGCGTCCCTCGGCAGCGTCTGTGACCACATACTTGAGATCATCGCCGACGAGGCAGTAGGAGACGGTGGACGTCTGGCCGTCGTCCCCGGTGACGGTGTAGGACAGGGCCTCGCAGTCCTGACCGTTCACGTTCATCGTCGTCTCCGTGCAGGGGATGGCCTGTGCCTCGCCGGAGACGGCCTCTTCGCTCACGGTCACGGTAGGCACCTCGCCCTTGACAGCCAGCTTGGAGGCGGCATCCACCAGATAACCCTGACCATCCTTCAGGATGTAGACCAGCTGACCGGCCTCGCCCATGTCCATCTTGATGTAGGCGTTGCCGTTGCTGCGGGCGGCGGTCATGGTCTGGGTGGTGCCGTCCGGGGAGGTGGTGACGACCTCCTCGTAAAACTCTGTGCTGGCACGCAGGGCGAACGCGTTGTTCAGGCGGGTCTCGATGGAGTCGCCGGGAGCAGCCATGCACACCGGCATCAACACAGCAGCCAGCGCGGCCACCGCCAGCAGAGAGGCGATCTTCTTATACAGCTTCATATCAAAATTCTCCTGTCTTTCAGCTCATTCTGCGAGATTTTTCTTTTCTTGCATCCTGATTATCTTACAACTTTTCACGGGGCTCTGTCAATCATCACATTCGCCCTCATGCCAAAAAACAGCCGCAGAGGCGTTTCTTTCGCTCTGCGGCTGCGGTTTGTAAAGTTTTTGTGGAGAGATCACTTCCGGCTTCTGCGGCCGGTCTTGGTGACAGCGCGGGTGGGGGTCTTGGTGACTGCCGTGGTGGGCTTGACCACCGGGCTGAGATCCGGCTTCGGGGTCAGGGCCTTGGTGGTCGGCTCGCCCAGCGCCAGCACCTGCGAAAGCTCGGCCTGTGCGGCGGCAGCATCGCCGTCCGTGACAGCCAGCACATCGGCGTAGAACTGCTCCATCTCCTCCCGGGTGGCGAAGGTGGCGACGTACATCTGGTTGCCCATGGCGCCGGAGAGGGCGTCGGGGATGCGGTCTACCATCTTCATGTTCTTCTGGTACTTCTGCATGATCTGCTCGTGGCTGTACACAAAGTTCTTGCCGTCGCGGCGGCCTGCAAAGGGGCAGTAGTAGTGCTCGCCCACCGGCATATCGGTGCCGCCGAAGGCGATCATGTCGGCCCAGATCTTATAGACGTTGGTGGAGCGGGCAAAGTTGATCATATCGGGGGTGAAGCCGCCGCAGGGGCGCATATTGACCTCAAGGGCCACGATCTGGCCCTTCTTGCCCATGCTGGCCTGATCCTCGGTCATGCGGAAGAACTCAAAGTGGACAAAGCGGCTCTTGACACCGAAGCTCTTGACGGCCGCACGGCCTGCGGCGCGGGTGTCCTCGGGCAGGTCCTTGATGATGTAGTAGATGGAGTTGTCGTCGTTGTTCACGATGTCCATGATGGACACGGGGCTGACATTGCCGGCCTCAAAGATGGGGTTGCCGGAGGCGTCGATGATGGCGTCGTAGCTGTTGACCTCGGCATGGACGAACTCCTCCATGATGTAGGAGACGTCCGGGTGGTTCGCGGCTTTGCAGTCAAGGAATGCCTTCAGCTCCTCGTCGCTGGCCAGCCTGTGGGTGTCAGAAGCGCCCACGCCGTTGTCGGGCTTGACCACGACCGGATAACCCACCTGCTTGATGAAGGCTTTGCAGCCGTCGAAGTCGTCCACCATGTGGTAGCGGGCAACGGCGATGCCGGCTTTCTTGTAATACTCCTTCATCTTGCTCTTGTACTTGATGCGGGGCATATCCTCGGTCTGGAAGCCGGAGGTGATGTGGAAGTCGGTGCGCAGGGCGGCGTCCCGCTCCAGCCAGTACTCATTGTTGGACTCCAGCCAGTCGATGCGGCCATACTTGAAGGCGAAGAACGCCACCGCGCGATAGACCTCATCGTAGTTCTCGAGGCTGCCGACCTTGTAGTATTCGTTCAGGCTGTCCTTCAGCTCAGGCTTCAGCTCATCGTAGGGCTGGTCGCCGATGCCCAGCACATTCATGCCGTCGTTCTTCAGCTCCCGGCAGAACTGCCAGTAGTTCGTCGGGAAATTGGGGGAGATAAAAATAAAATTCTGCATTTTCGATTCCTCTTTCCTTTTCGTCCTCTATTATAGCAATTCAACTTTTCAATGCAACAGCGTTGAATTGCATATCGAAAATATGCTGTTTTTAAGTTGCACTAATTTTTTGCCTTGCGATAGAATAACCTCTCAGTCTCGCATTCGCTCGACAGCTCCCCTATCGAGGGGAGCCTCTGGCGAAGAGGGAAAGCTTTCCGGAATGCCAAGGCCTCTCCTCGATAGGAGAGGTGGCACGGCGCAAGCCGTGACGGAGAGGTTTTCTTTTACCCCAGAATATACGGCATATAATAAACCACCTGCTTATACCACCAATCCCAGTCGTGCTTGACGTCGTGGCCCCACAGGTCCACCCAGACGGGGATGTTCTTTGCCTCGAAGATGCGCTTGAGCATCCATGTGGTGTCGGGCTGCTCCCATGCGCCCTGACCGCAGCAGATGACGGCCTTCTGGTTCCGGTACAGCTGCATATAGGGGTGGTCCTCCGGGAAGTTGCGCATATAGTCCACAGGGGAGTTCATATAGACCAGCTCATCCATGTAGTCGCCGAAGCCGTAGTGGGCGGTGTAGATGCCGCTGAGGGCCAGACAGCCGCAGAAGATGTCGGGGCGGCGGAGATAGAGGTTGACCGCGTGGGTCGCGCCGAGGCTGCAGCCGAAGGCGATGACGCCGGGCAGATCGTCCCAGCCGTTGCGCTCCTTGGACAGATAGCGCAGCTTGGGCACTGCCTCATCCACGATATAGCGCAGCCACTGCTCATACCGGCGGATGCGCCAGTAGGGGTCGCCGTTGGTGTCCGACCACGTCTCCTTGTCCAGCGTGTCGATGGACAGGACCATGATCTGGCCCGACTCGATCCACGGCGCGAGGGTATCTGCCATGTGGAAGTCCTCGAAATCGAAGAAGCGGCCATCCTGACAGGGGATGTACAGCATGGGCCGACCCCCGTGCCCGTAGATCTTGCACTCCATCTCCCGGCCCAGCGCCGGGCTGTATTCCTTGAAATACTGCATCTCCATATACTTTCCTCCTCTTTTTTATTCCAGCTCGTACATCAGAGTGTGGAACACGAAGGGCAGCTGCTTTTCCCAGCTGGCCTCGCTGTGGTTTCCGCCGGGCACGACGCGGGCCGTCAGGTTGATGCCGCGGGCAAAGATCCGGCTGCACATCTCGCCAAAGCCCTTCCGCATCCCGTCGTGGTTTCCCATCTCCTTGGAGCCGTAATCCATGTAAAGCACCGTGCCCGGGGCCAGCTTGCAGCGGCCCACCAGCGCCGTCAGGGCCTCTGGGGCCACCCACAGCGAGGGCGAGAGGGCCGCTGCCCTGCCGAACACATCGCCGTACTGCAAAAGGGCATACAGGCTCATGAGTCCGCCCATGGAGCTGCCGCCGATGAAGGTGTGCGCCCGGTCGGGCTGAGTGCGGTAGTTGGCATCGATGAAGGGCTTGAACTCGTGGACGAACCAGTTCAGGGTGTCCTTGCCCTTGCCGTCAAAGTGGCCGTACTGCTTGTCGTCGAAGCGGTAGGGCGAATACTCCACCAGACGCTCGTTGTTTGCGCCTGCGTTGCATTCCACTGCCGCCACGATGAGGGGCGTGTCGGTGTAGTCCAGATAATCGGCCACGCCCCAGCTCTTGCCGTAGGTGGCATCCTCGTCAAAAAATACGTTCTGCCCGTCGAACATATACAGCACCGGATACCGCCGCCCGGGGTCGGCGTCGTACATGGTGGGCAGGTAAACATAGGCCCGGCGTTCTTCTTCGCCCCCCACTGCGGGGTAGCGGATGCTCCACTTCTTTATCATTTTCTCATTCCCTCTCGTCATAGGTATGCTTTAAGTGTATCACCCACGGAGGAGAATTGCAATCCACACCGGGTACAGAAAACGCCGCCGGGCGCGGGGCCGGGCGGCGTATGGAAGCCCTAAAGGCTTAGTACTTCTTCTCCACAGGGACGATCCAGCCCTTGGTATCGGGGATCTTGCCCCACTGCATACCGGTCATGGTGTCGTAGAGCTTCTGGGTGACTGCACCGATCTTGCCGTCGCCGATGTAGGCGTGCTCGCCCTTCCAGACCAGCTCCTTGACGGGGGAGACGACCGCAGCGGTACCAGTGCCAAAGACCTCTTCCAGCTTGCCGTCGCGGGCAGCCTGCATGATGTCGGCGATGGCCAGCTTGCCCTCGATGACCTCATAGCCCCAGTCCTTCAGCAGCTCGATGCAGCTGCGGCGGGTGACGCCGGGCAGGACGGTGCCCACGGTGGCGGCGGTGTAGACCTTGCCGTCGATCTTGAACATGATGTTCATGCTGCCGACTTCCTCGACGTACTTCTTCTCGACGCCGTCCAGCCACAGCACCTGTGCATAGCCCTGCTCCTCGGCCAGCTCACCGGCCTTGATGGAAGCAGCGTAGTTGCCGCCGCACTTGGTAAAGCCGGTCAGGCCGGGAGCGGCACGGATGTACTCGTCTTCGACGTAGATGCGGACGGGGTTGATGCCCTCGGCATAGTAAGCGCCCGACGGAGCGCAGATGATGCAGAAGATATAGTGCTTGGAGGCGTGGACGCCCAGACCCACATCGTTTGCAAAAATGAAGGGACGGATGTACAGGGAAGCGCCGTCCGAATGGGGCACCCAGTCGCGGTCCACATCCACCAGAGCCTCAACGGCCTGAATGTAGTCCTCCACGGGGATCTTAGGGATGCACAGACGGTCGGCGGAGTCCTGCATACGCTTTGCGTTGCACTCGGGGCGGAACAGCTGGATGGTGTCATCCGCCGTGCGGTAAGCCTTCATGCCCTCGAAGATCTCCTGTGCGTAGTGGAACACCACGGTGGCGGGGTCCAGCTGGAAGGGTGCGTAGGGGACGATGCGTGCATCGTGCCAGCCCTCGCCCTCGGTGTAATCCATAACGAACATATGGTCCGTAAACTTCTTGCCAAAGCCCAGCTTCGACTCGTCCTGCGGCTTTTCCTTCGGGCAGGTAGTACGAGTGATCTTGATGTCCAACATGATAAATTTCCCTCTTTTCTGATCTCACACAGCGCCGCGCAGGCTGCACGCCTCGCGCCAAAATTGCCGAATGTTGTTTTCTATTATAATGCCGCCGACCGGATTTGCAAGCAACCGAAAAATGTTTCATCTTTGGGGCGGGTAAGTTGTCACAAATTATGACCCTGGCGGTGTGCAAAAGCGGGAAAACATGATACAATAGGACCAATACGAACGATTTTCTGCCGAGAGGAGCTTGTTTTATGATACAGGGCGTTATTTTCGACATGGACGGGCTGATGTTCGACACCGAGCGCATCTGGGATACCTGCTGGGCGCCGGCGCTGGCAAAGTTCGGCCTTTCTTATAAGGAAGGCCTCTCGCAGGCCTCCCGGGGCACGACACGATCCGGCACCTGCGATGTGCTGCGCCGCTTCTATGGCGACGGCTGCCCCGCTGCAGGCATCGTGGAAGAGCTGTACCGGCTGGGCTATGAGGCTTTCACCAAGCCCGTGCCCAAGATGGCGGGCCTTGACGAGCTTCTGGCGTGGCTGGACGCCCACCACATCCCGATGGCGGTGGCCTCTTCCAGCCCCATGACCATCATCGAGGGCCATCTGGACCACTGGCAGCTGGGCCATTACTTCAAGGCCGTCATCTCCGGCGAGCATCTGGCCCGCTCGAAGCCTGCGCCGGACATCTTTCTTCTGGCCGCAGAAAAGCTGGGCACTGCCCCTGCCGAGACACTGGTGCTGGAGGACAGCTACAACGGCGTCCGGGCCGGCGCAGCCGGGGGCTTCGTCACTGTGATGGTGCCCGACCTCTCGCCCGCCACCGATGAGATGCGCCGCCTCTACACCTGCGAGTGCACCTCTCTCCATGAGGTGTGCAAAAAGCTCGAAGCAGGGGCTTTCGACGAGGGCTGCGGGGGAGGATGCCGCTGATCCTCGCTTACAAGACGGGCCTTTCTTCCGGTTTTCGCGCGTTTATATCCTTTCCTTATACCAGTCCATCGCCTGCTTCATCGCAGCTTCGGGGGCAAAGACATAGCGGCGGTCCAGCACTTCCAGACCCAGCGCACCGGTATAGCGGCAGATCGCACCCTTTCTGATTTTCATCTTTACCGACAGCTCCCGCCTTTTCAGAATCTTTCTCCGTTCTGATTTTATGACAAAACAGACCAAACCGGTACAAATAGGTTTGGTCTGTTTTGCATTTACCCGCCGCAGGCGAACCCACCATCTCCATGACGGCTCTTTTGGAATTGCTGAAGGATGCCGACCCGGAAATGAAGGCAAAGCTCCGCCTGGCCCTGCTCACCTGATGCAAAAAAAGGGCACTGATTGCAATGCAATACAGCGCCCTACATAATCGGACATGGATAACACCGACCGTGCAAAAACCGTGCAGAAACCGTGCACCCATGGCTTACAAAACAAAAAAGCCATGAAATCTTTCGATTTCACGGCATTTTCTGGTGCGATGGAAGGGACTCGAACCCCCGGCCTACTGATTCGTAGTCAGTCACTCTATCCAGCTGAGCTACCAACGCATACGTTCCGTTCGGAACATGATGTATTTTATCACGAAGGGCGGGGTTTGTCAACAGCTTTTTTAAAATATTTTTATATTTTCCGAAAAAGAACGTCTTTTCTTTGATTTTTCTGCGATTTTTTCTGCAAACCTTCTGCCGTCCCGGCGCAAAAGCGGCATTTACAGCCGGTTTTCGCCCGCCGGGCGGGGGAGAGCGGGCGTGGCGCTCAGCCCTCCTGCGCCAGCTGGCGGGCAATTTTTACACCGGTGGGAGTAGCGGCAAGACCGCCCTGACCGGTCTCGCGCAGGTCGGGGGAGAGCAGACTGCCCACGCGACCCATGGCATCGATGACCTCGTCGCAGGGGATAGCGTAGTCCACCCCGGCCAGTGCCATGTTGGCGCAGGAAACTGCGTTCACCGCGCCCACCACGTTGCGCTTGATGCAGGGCACTTCCACCAGACCGGCTACCGGGTCGCAGACCAGACCCAGCAGGTTGCCCAGCGCCATGGCGGCGGCGGCAGCGCACTGCTCCGGGGTGCCGCCCTTCAGGTTACACAGGGCGGCGGCAGCCATAGCACTGGCTGCGCCTACCTCGGCCTGACAGCCGCCCTCTGCGCCCGCCAGCGTGGCGCGGGCCGCGATGACCTGCCCAAAGCCCGCCGCCACATACAGTGCGTCGCAGACGGCATCCTCGTCTGCCTGTCCGGCGCGCGCCAGCGGCAGCAGCACCGCCGGCAGCACCCCGCAGCTGCCCGCCGTGGGCGCGGCCACGATGCGCTTCATGCAGGCGTTGCACTCGGCGGTTTTCAGGGCTTCCGCTGTTACTGCGGCCAAATAATCATCGCCCAGCAGGCGTCCCTGCTGCCACGCCTGCTCCACCTTGGCGGCATCACCGCCGGAAAGGCCGCTGCGGCTGCGCTGCGCGGGGTCGTATTCCTGACTGGTGGCCTGCATCACCTGCCACAGGTGCCGCATGGCGGCGCGGCTGTGCGCCTCGGTCAGGCGGCTCTCCTCCAAATCGCTGCGCAGCACCGCTTCTGCCAGCGAAATTTTCTGGCTGCGGGCTGCGGCCAGCATCTCTTCACAGGACAAAAATGCCATGGCTCATTCCTCCGTTTCTTCCGGCTCGTCCACGTTCAGGCAGGTCACCTTCAGCAGACCCGGCATTACCGCCAGCTGCCGCTCCAGCGCGTGGGGGATGTGGGAGTCGCACTCCAGCACCATCACCGCATAGCCGCCCGCAGCGGCGCGGAACACCTGCATGGACGCGATATTGATGCGCCGCAGCGCCAGCGCCATGGTCACCTCGGCAATGCAGCCGGGGGTGTCCTCGTTGTGGATGATGAGGGTGTTGCTGTCCCCGCCGAAATCCGCCGGTACGCCGTCGATCTCCGTGACGCGGATGCGTCCGCCGCCCACCGACGCCGCCTTGAGCGAAAGCTGCCGCCCGGTGCGGCTGGTCAGGGTGAGCACGGCGGTGTTGGGGTGGGCAGAGCGCAGCTCTACCGGGTGGATGCTGAACTGCATCCCCCGCTGCGCAGCCAGCGCAAAGCTGTCCGGCAGGCGGGGGTCGTCCGGTCGCAGACCCAGCAGCCCCGCCACCAGGGCGCGGTCGGTGCCGTGGCCTTTGCCGGTGGTGGCAAAGCTGCCGTACAGGCCGATGTCTGCCTGCGCCGGAACCTCGCCCAGAAGCTTTTGTGCGGTATAGCCGATCTTTGCCGCACCGGCGGTGTGGCTGGAGGAGGGTCCGATCATCACCGGGCCCAGAACATCAAATAATCGCATAGGGGACAGCCTTCCTTTCCTGAGGGTTTTCCCACTTTTGCGCGGCAGCTGCTGCCGCAAAACGCGCTTTTTTCCTGCTTGAATGGACAAAAATTGCCAAAACGGCACATTTTTATCAAGTTTATTATACCGCTTTTGCTACACTTGTGCTATAATAACTTTATTAATGTTTGAAAATGTTCCCCAAATGGCGTTCCGGCTGCTGCCTTGGCAGCGCCGCCCCGCCGCCAAGGGAACAACACGGAGGGTAGATCCTATGAAACTGGTAAGCGTGGAAACTCCTGAAAAGAGTGTCTGCAAAATGACCTTCAGCGCTACGGCTGAGGAACTGGAGACCGCCTCCAATGCGGTCTATGAGCGCACCCGCGCCACTTATACCATCAAGGGCTTCCAGAAGGGCGAGGCCGACCGCGCACAGATCGAAGCTGACCGCGGCGAACACACCTTCTGGTACGATGCCATCAACGACCTGATGGATCAGGATGTGCCTGCTTTGTACGAGGCTGCTTTAAAGGAACACGGCTTTGCGCCGGTGGATGATCCCAGCTACGATCTGGTAAGCGTGAAGAAGGATGAGGGCTTTGTGGCTACCGCCACCGTGGCGCTGCAGCCCGAGCTGAAGCTGACCAAGACCACCGGCTTTACCTCCCAGTGCGTCACCCCGGAGGTGACCGACAAGGAGATCGACACGGTGCTGGAGCGCCGCCGCAATTACGCCGCAGAGCTGGTGCCCCACAAGGGCCCCGCTGTAAAGGGCAACGTGGTGCACATGGACTTTGAGGGTCTTTTGGACGGTGTGGCCTTTAAGGGCGGCACGGCAAAGGACCAGTCGGTGCAGCTGGGCAGCGGCCGCATGATCCCCGGTTTCGAGGACGGCATTCTGGGTCACAAGGCAGGGGACGAGTTCGAGATCAACGTCACCTTCCCCCAGAACTACCCCAACAAGGAGCTGGCGGGCAAGCCTGTCGTGTTCAAGATCAAGCTGCATGACGTGTGCGTGCGTCAGCTGCCTGCCCTGAACAGCGATTTCGCCAAGAAGATGGGCAAGGAGACCATGGAGGAGTACCGCGCCTTTGTGAAGCAGCAGCTGTTCGATGGCCGCCACGGCGGTGCGCTGAACCACGCCAAGGACATGATCCTTGGTCAGCTGGCGGATGCCGCAGAGGGCGAGATCCCCAGCATTCTGGTGGAAAACGCCTACCAGCAGCAGATGCAGGTCATCCAGCAGCAGCTGCAGATGCAGCGCATGAGCCTGACCACCTATCTGAGCCAGATCCATGAGACCCGCGAGAGCTTTACTGCCAAGGTGCGTGCCGCCGCAGAAAAGAACACCCGCGCCCGCATGGCACTGCTGCAGATCGCACAGCAGGAGAACCTGCTGCCCACTGACGAGGAGATCGACAAGCAGCTGGCTGAGCGCGCTGAAAAGACCAAAAAGACGGTGGAAGAGATCAAGGCAGGCACCGATATCGCTGCTCTGCGCCGCAACGAGGGCATCCGCAAGGCTGCCGACTGGGTCATCGACCACTCCACCATCGAGGAAAAGGTAGAGAGTAAGTAAGCGCCGACGGTTTGGAATGCGCTCCGCTTCGCTTTGCGCACACACAGCGGAATTATTATTTTTAATAGAGCAATGCCGGGCGGTCTGCGGATCGCCCGGCATTGCATTTTCACGGAAAAGGCCGTAAAGGAGAACTGCATTCCCTTCTGTGAAAAATGAACCGGGAAAATCCGCAGATTTTCCCGGTTCTCAAATTTAAAATTGTTTTTCCTCTATGGATGCGCAGAGCAGCGCGGCGCGCATTTAAATCGTTTTTCAGGTCAAGAGGTTGAAGCCCATAATGACCACGCCCAGCACTACCAGCACGACGCCGGTGGCGCGGTTCAGGGTCTTGGGGGCGGCCTTGTTGGCAAACACGGCGGCAATGCGTGCCCACAGCAGGGTGAACACCACGCACAGCGCCCATATCAGCCAATCGGGCGTGCCGCCGATCATAAAGTGGGACACCGCACCGGTCAGGGCGGTAAAGGTCATGATGAACACACTGGTGCCCACGGCGGTTTTCAGCTCGTACCCCAGCACGCTGGTGAGGATGAGCAGCATCATCATGCCGCCGCCCGCGCCGATAAAGCCGCAGATGAAGCCGATGAGCACGCCGCACACCACCGACTGCACCGCACGCTTTTGTGCGCTGACCCCCTGCATGGCTTCCTTGGTGGTCATCACCGGGCGCAGAATGAACTTGACGCCCAGCAAGAAGGTCATGAACACCGAGAAGCCGCCCATGGTGGCCGAGGGCACCTTGCTGGCCACCCAGCTGCCCACCACCGTAAAGGTAAGCACGCTTGCCATCATGATCAGGCCGTTTTTGATATCCAGATTCTTGTTTTTATGGTAGGTATAGGCAGACACCGCGCTGGCCAGCACATCCGAGGAAAGGGCAATACCCACCGCCATGTAGGGGTCCATGTGCAGAAAGGTGATCAGCATGGGGCTGATGACCGCCGCCGCGCTCATACCGGCAAAGCCGGTGCCAAGGCCGGCACCCATGCCGGCAAAAAAGGTGACAAGCACCGTAAACAGCAAGTGCATTTTATCCATTCTCCTTTAAGATCTCGTCCAGATTTTTCCCGATGACCTCCATGGTGCGGAAAAACGCCTCCCGGGTGGGAGCGTCCGTGTTGTCCAGCAGGCGGGCAAAAAAGCGCTCCTGCACCTCGCGCCCCCGCGCGATGACCGGCTGCGCCTTTTCGGTGCACAGCAGCTGGGTCTTGCGGCGGTCGCCCGCCACGGCGCGGCGCTCCAGATACCCCTCCTGCACCAAGCGGTCTACGTTTACCGACACAAGGTTTGCTTTGATCTTGCGGATCTCCACGATATCCCGGGCGGTGGTACAGTCCGGGTTGTTGGCTAAAAACATCAGGATATCAAAGGCGGTCTGGGGCAGCTTGAGTTCCTGACACAGCGGCTTGCACATGGCGCTGTAGGCCTGTGCGGTCTTGAAGCTGATCTCTATGGTAGGGTTCATGCGGCGCTCCTTTTGTTCTTATATAGACAGTTCATTTTTGAAGTATTATAGTACAGATGAAGGGAGATGTCAAGGGGGAACTCCCTCAGTCGCGGCTTACGCCGCGCCAGCTCCCTCAAGGAGGGAGCCTTTGGCATGGCGGCAAAGTTTGCAGCTAAAGTACAAAGTTTTTGGGCGCGCCAGAGGCCCCCTCCCAGAGGGGGCTGGCAAAGCCGTTAGGCTTTGACTGGGGGAGTTTTTTCCGTAAAAAAGGGTTTCAGGAAAGTCCGCGTTTGCGCAGCAATGAAAGCCCCAGTGGGGCTTTCAAGCGGCGGAGCGGTCTGCGTTAGCAGATGGAGGGGCTTTGCCCCGACAAGTTCCGCAGACTTTCCTGAAACCCAAAATTAAAAATATTCTTTCCGCTGATGATGCGCAGAGCAAAGCGGAGCGCATTCAAATCATTTTTCTCAGAACACCGCCACGGCGACCAGGCGCACCAGCAGGGCGCACAGCCATGCCACGGCGCACTGATTCACCACCATGATGGTAGCCCACTTGCCGCCAAGCTCCCGCTTGACCGACGCCACCGCCGCGATGCAGGGGGTGTACAGCAGGCAGAACACCAGCAGGGGTGCGGCCTGCGCCGGGGTAAGGGCTGCGGTCAGGGCTGCGGTAGAGCCGAAGAGGATGAGCAGCGAGGACACCACGCTCTCCTTGGCCATAAAGCCGGTGATGAGGGCAGTGGAGATGCGCCAGTCCGCAAAGCCCAGCGGGGCGAACAGCGGGGCGATATCGCCCGCGATGCGTGCCAGAATGCTGGCCTGCGGGTCGGCGGTCAGCCGCAGCTGCAAATCAAAGTTCTGCAAGAACCAGATGACGATGGTGGCGGCAAAGATGACCGTAAAGGCCTTCTGCAAGAAATCCCGCGCCTTTTCCCACAGCAGCTGCGCCACGTTCTTCAGGCCGGGCAGGCGGTAGTTGGGCAGCTCCATGACAAAGGGCACGGCTTCGCCCTTGAACACAGTGCTCTTGAGCAGCAGCGCCGCCAGCACGCCCACCAGAATGCCGGTGAAGTACAGCAGCACCATCACAAGACCCGCGTACTTGGGGAAGAACGCCGCCGCAAACAGGCTGTAGATGGGCAGCTTTGCGGAGCAGCTCATGAACGGCGTAAGCAGAATGGTCATTTTGCGGTCGCGCTCCGAGGGCAGGGTGCGGCTTGCCATCACGCCGGGCACGGTGCAGCCAAAGCCGATAAGCATGGGCACGATGCTGCGGCCGGACAGGCCGATGCGGCGCAGCAGCTTATCCATCACAAAGGCGACACGCGCCATGTAGCCGGTATCCTCCAGCATGGAGAGGAAGAAGAACAGCACCACGATGATGGGCAGAAAGCTCAGCACGCTGCCCACGCCGGTAAAGATGCCGTCGATGACCAGCGAGTGCACCGCCGCGTTGACGTTCCAGTTGGTCAGAGCAGTGTCCACAACGCCGGTCAGGGCATCGATGCCCATTTCCATGAGGTTCTGGAAGAACAGGCCGATGACGTTGAAGGTGAGGAAGAACACCAGACCCATGATGGCGATAAATGCCGGGATGGCGGTGTATTTGCCGGTGAGGAACTTGTCGATGCGGTTGGAGCGCAGCTGCTCCTTGCTCTCGTGGGGCTTGACCACCGTCTGCGCCACCAGCTCCTGAATGAAGGAGAAGCGCATATCCGCAATGGCGGCGGCGCGGTCCAGCCCGCGCTCCTGCTCCATCTGCACGATGATATGCTCGATCATTTCTTTTTCGTTTTGGTCCAGCTTCAAGGCTTCCTCAATGCGGGGGTCGCCCTCCACCAGCTTGGTGGCGGCAAACCGCACCGGGATGCCCGCCGCCTTGGCGTGATCCTCGATGAGGTGCAAAATGCCGTGGATGCAGCGGTGCACCGCGCCGCCGTGGTCGTCCTCGCTGCAAAAATCCATGCGCCCGGGACGCTCCTGATACTTTGCCACATGGACGGCGTGGTCTACCAGCTCGTCCACGCCCTCGTTCTTGGCGGCGGAGATGGGGATGACCGGGATGCCCAGCATGGCTTCCATCTTGTTGATGCGCACCGTGCCGCCGTTGCCGCGCATCTCGTCCATCATGTTCAGCGCCAGCACCATGGGGATGTCCAGCTCCATCAGCTGCATAGTCAGGTAAAGGTTGCGCTCGATGTTGGTGGCGTCCACGATATTGATGATGCCGGTGGGCTTTTCGCCGATGATGAACTGCCGGGTAACGATCTCCTCGCTGGAATAAGGAGACATGGAGTAGATGCCCGGCAGGTCGGTGACTTCGGTCTCCGGGTGTCCCTTGATGGCACCGCTCTTGCGGTCCACTGTCACGCCCGGGAAGTTGCCCACATGCTGATTAGAACCGGTAAGCTGGTTGAACAGGGTGGTCTTGCCGCAGTTCTGGTTGCCCGCCAGCGCAAAGGTCAGGGTCTTATCCTCCGGCAGGGGATGCTCCCCCTCCTTGGTGTGGTACTTGCCGCCCTCGCCAAGACCCGGGTGCTCCACCATTTTTTCCGCCACCGGGGCGTGCACCGCCGGGGTCTTTTCGGTGGGGGTCACGGTGATCTGTGCCGCGTCATCCAGACGCAGGGTCAGCTCATAGCCGTGGATGCGCAGCTCCATGGGGTCGCCCATGGGCGCCAGCTTTACCAGCGTGACCTCCACCCCGGGGATCAGACCCATATCCAGAAAATGCTGCCGCAGTGCGCCCGCACCGCCCACAGCATCTACTATGGCGCTTTTGCCGATCTGTAACTCTTTTAACGTCATATCCGTCTGCCTTCTTTTATATGTACTGTTCCTGTATGTTAGTCTGTGTTAACAAATGTAGTATAGGCTAACTGGCAGCGGATGTCAATAGAGAATATAGACACAAAAAAGCACCGCACACTCTCAGGCGAGAATATGCGGTGCTCCGGTTCAAATCATTGTTACTTCACGGTATGGTAGCCATCGGGGTTGTTCTTCTGCCAGTTCCAGCTGTCGGCGCACATCTCCTCGATGCCGTACTCAGCCACCCAGCCCAGCTCGTTCTTAGCCTTGGTGGGGTCGGCGTAGCACTCGGCGATATCGCCGGGGCGGCGGGGATCGATGACGTAGGGGATCTCCTTGCCGCAGGCTTTGGAGAAGGCGTGAATGACATCCAGCACGCTGTAGCCCTTGCCGGTGCCCAGATTGCAGATGAAGAGACCGCAGCCGGTCTCCAGCTTGCGGATGGCGCACACATGGCCCCGGGCCAGATCCACAACATGGATGTAGTCACGCACACCGGTGCCGTCCGGGGTGGGGTAGTCGTTGCCAAAGACGTGCACCTTTTCCAGCTTGCCCACAGCCACCTTGGCAATGTAGGGCATCAGGTTGTTGGGGATGCCGTTGGGGTCCTCGCCGATCAGGCCGCTCTTGTGGGCACCGATGGGGTTGAAGTAGCGCAGCAGCGCCACATTCAGGCTGGGGTCAGCCTTGCAGACGTCCTGCAGGATGCGCTCGGTGAAAGCCTTGGTGGTGCCATAGGGGTTGGTGGTAGCACCCACGGGGAAGTCCTCGGTGATGGGCACACTGGCGGGGTCGCCGTAGACGGTAGCGGAGGAGCTGAACACGAAGTTGTGGCAGTCATGATGGCGCATCACGTCCAGAATGACCAGCGTGCAGTTGAGGTTATTATAGTAGTACTCGATGGGCTTGGACACGCTCTCGCCCACAGCCTTGTAGGCTGCAAACTGGATGACGGCGGTGATGTCCGGGCACTCGGAGAAGATCTTCTCCACATCCTCATGGCGGGTCATGTCTGCATTGTAGAAGCGGAAGTCCTTGCCGGTGATCTGCTTGACCCGATCCAGAACCACGGGAGAAGCGTTATAATAGTTATCTGCCACTACGATATCGTAGCCAGCGTTCAACAGTTCGATGCAGGTGTGGCTGCCGATGTAGCCGGCACCGCCGGAAACCAAAATTGCCATAGCCGAGTACCTCTCTCACATAGTATTTCTTGCTTTTTCTCTTTGCGCCGGGCGCTGCCCGGTCTGCTTAAAGAATACCGCTTTTTGCCGCCGACTGCAAGGGGCGCTTTCTTTATTCAGATATATTTTTGTTGCATATTCGTACAGCACACATTTGATTGACAGAGATTTTTCGCATTATTCACATGGAGAGAATGCGCCGTTTGTGCAAAACATAGAAATGGAGACGAAGGATACCCCTTCCGTCATCGCTGCGCGATGCCACCTTCCCCAAGGGGACGGCTTTTGGCGGTGGCGGGAAGGTTTGCGGCATAGCTCAAAGGCGTCCCCTTGGGGGAGCTGCCGAGCGAATGCGAGACTGAGGGGGTAACCACGCAAAAAACGTCTGCCGGAGCAGACGTTTTTTGCGTAATGTATCATTTTTAAAGTTTTCCGCACTGCTTGCCGGTGAAGAACCGCAGGGTAGTGGTGGCGCGGAACACCTTGCCAGCCCGCAGCACCGTGGAGGGGAACTCCGGGTGAGAGGGGCTGCACGGATAGTGCTGGGTCTCCAAGGCAAAGCCGCCGTACTTGCGCAGGGGCTGGCCGCCCTTGCCCGGGGCGGGGCAGTCCTGCAAAAAGTTGCCGGTATACAGCTGGATGCCCGGCTGGGTGGTGTACAGCTTCATGCTGATGCCGGTCTTATCGCTGGTAGCCCATGCGCAGATGCTCTGGCTGGAGCCGCGCGCGCGGTCGATGACATAGCAGTGGTCGTAGCCGCCGCCCACCATGGTGGTCTGGGGGAAGCCGGTGTCGATCTCCTTGCCGATAAGCTTGCCGGCGGTAAAGTCCATGGGGGTGTTCGCCACAGGCAGGATGTTGCCGGTAGGGCAGGTGGTATTGTTGCCTTCCAGATAGCGGGAAGCGTAGATGCGCAGCTTCTGGTTCAGCACATCGCCGCCGCCGTCCAGATTGAAGTAGCTGTGGTTGGTCAGGTTTACGATCGTGTCGGCGTCCGAGGACACACGGTAGTCCATGCGGAAGGTGTTGTCGTCGGTAAGGGTGTAGCGCACCGCGATCTTCAGCGTGCCGGGAAAGCCGTCCTCGCCGTCGGGGCTCACGGCTTCCATCAACAGCGTATCGCCAAAGTACTTCACCTCATAGATTTTCCGGGAAAAACAGCCGTGCAGGTGGTTTTCGCCGTTGTTTTTTTCCAGCTGGTAGGTCTTGCCGCCCAGCGTAAAGACGGCGTTTTCGATGCGGTTAGCATAGCGCCCCACAAAAGCACCGCAGCAGGTGCTGCCGGACGAGGTGAAGTCGTTTTCGTAATCTGCCATGGTGTCGTGACCCAGCACCACATCCACCGGGCCGTTTTTGGCCGGGACGATGATATTTTTGATCACGCAGCCGTAATCCAGCACACTGACGGACATTCCGCCGGGGTTCGAGAGGATGTACTCGGTAACATTAGCGCCCTCTTTGGTCACACCGAAGGGCTTGGAACGGATCTGTGCCATTGGGCCTCGCCTCCTAAAGCTTTTTTCGGAAATGCAAAAGGGGGCAGACTGCCCCCTTTGCATCTTGTCTGTATTTATGATTATATCACAGTTTTACAGTTTTGTGTTGGATTCCTTTTAGAATTACCATCCAATTTTTACGGCGATTTTTTGTTGGAATCATCGAAAGTGCCCACAATAGCGCTGCTGGCGGCACGTTTGCAGAGAAAAAACGATTTTGAATATCCTCCGCTGACGCTCTGGATATTTTCAGCGGAAGGATTATTTTTATTTCGCGTTTGTCGCGGCCTGCGGGCCGCTCCAAACGCTATTTTCACAGAGGGGGTCGTAAAAGGAAACGGCAGATGCAGCGCCGCTTTCTGCGAAAGCGCGGCGCTGGGGGCGGGCGCTCGCTCCCCCGAGAGGGCCGACTTCCCCCGGCCGGGGGAAGATGTCACCGCAGGTGACAAAAAGGGGAATCTGTCGCGCAGCGACTGAGGGGCTATAAATGGAGAAGCGAAAAAAGCGTTAAAGCGATAGCGCCGACTGGCGCAGCGCTAGCTTTTTTGTGCTTCGACTTCTTCTTTAGGATTGTCAAGGGCGTGCAGCCCTTGGCCCGTTGCGGGGTGGGTGGAGTCCAGAGGTAGGGAGGGGGGAGTCGGAACACCCCTCCCTGCCTCTGGCCCAGCGGAGCGTCTTTGCACGCTTGCGGCAAGCAGAAACTTTTCCCGCGGAGCGCCACACTTTTCTGGTTCTCTTTTGGTGTCAAAAGAGAACATCCCTCGGCGTGCGCCCACAATACCAAAAAGCGCCCCGCACTTCCGGTGGAAATGCGGGGCGCTTTGGTGATACGGGCTGTATGCCTTATGCTTCCGGCTGAGACTGTGCCGCAGAGGACTGGGCGGCAATGAACTCGGCGGCATCGTCCGGGATGTCGTCCAAGTCCTCGTCGCTGCCGATGTCCACGTTGAGCGGCGGCTTCTTGAACAGGATATCGTACAGGATCGGCACGATATACAGGGTCATCAGGGTGGCGTAGCTCAGGCCGCAGATGATGACGATGGCCATGCCGCTCATCAGCTGGCTTGCCATATCGTTGCTGAGCACCATTTGCAGCATCGCCAGCACGGTGGTCAGGGTGGTCATCAGGATGGGGCGCATACGGGTCTTGCCGGTAGCCACCAGCGCGGCGCGGCGCTCCATGCCGCCCATGCGCAGCTGGTTGGCGTAGTCCACGAACACGATGCCGTTGTTGACGACCGTACCCATCAGCACGATGAAGCCCATCATGGAGATCATGGTCAGCTGCTGGCCGGTGAGCAGCAGGCCCAGCAGACCGCCGGTAAAGGCCAGCGGCACGGTAAACAGCACGATGAAGGGGGACAGCAGGCTCTGGAACTGTGCCACCATGACAAGGTACACAAAGGGCAGAGCCAGTGCCATCCACTGGATCATCTCGTCAGTCATATAGTTGACGCTGTCGCTCTCGCCGCCCATGGAGAAGGAGCAGCCTTCCGGCATCTCGTCGGTGAGGGCAAAGGCATCCAGCGCCTTTTTCACAGCACGCGCCTGCACCGTGGTGTTGTAGCCCGGGGCAGTCTCGGCGGTGACGGTAACGTACTGGTTCTGGTTCTCGCTGGTGATGGAGTCCGGTGCGTTGCCGGTGGTCCAGCTGGCGATATCTGCCAGTGTGCAGGTACCGGTGGCGGTGGTGCCGTCTGCGGACATGACGGTGGTCTCAAAGGTCATGTCCATCATGTTTTCCTTGGTCAGCGGGTCCAGATTGTTGCTGATCTGCACATCCATAGTGGTGCCGTCCACGGTAACAGGGGTCTGTGCCGTGGTGGTGGTGGTCAGCTTTGCCGCGATCTGCTGGTACACCTGTGCAACGGTCAGACCGTAGGCACGCACCTTGTCGCGGTCCACCTGCAGGATGATGGTGGAATCGCCCGCACCCAGACCGTTGGTGGCATTCTGGAAGCCATCGGTGTTGTTCACGATGTCAATGACCTTCTCGGACAGGGCAGTCAGGGTCTCGGCATCAGTGCCGTAGATCTTGATGGTCAGACCGGTGGACAGCTGGCTGGTCAGGTCATCCGTCATGCCGTACTGCTTGACGGTGGCGGTGCAGTCCGCCACCCCTGCCACGGCTTCCTCCATGGCTTTGCAGGCGGCGTCGATCTTGGAAGAGGAGAGATCCTCGTTGAGCTTGACGTTGATCTTATACTTGCCGTAACCGTTGGCGGCGTTCAGCAGGTCGGTGATGGCAGAGGGCAGGCCGAGGTTGGAAACATCCATGCCCGCCACGGTGTTGTCGGGGGTAATGCCTACCTCCTCCACGCCGTCCACGGCCATCACAGCCTGCACCACCTTACCGGCTACATCATAGGACTCGTCCTGCGAGAGGGTGTCGGTAGTGGAAAGGGTGATCATGGCCTCGTTACTGGTGCTGGTGGGCAGCAGCACGATGCCCATGGAGACCACCCGCCAGCAGCAGAACACCAGCAGCAGCACAGCGGCTGCCAGCGGCACAAAGCGATTTTTCAGCGCCTTTTCCAGACTGCGGCCGTAGGCGTCCTGAATTTTATCGAACCATGCCAGCTTTTTGGGCTGGGCGTTCTTCAGCACGGTAGCCGAAGCGGCGGGCACCACGGTCAGTGCCACGATGAGGGAAGCCATCAGGCAGTAGCCGATGCACAGGGACATGGGGCCCATCAGGCTGCGGATGAGGCTGGCAGAGAACACCGCCGGCAGGAACACGCACACCGAGGTAAGGGTAGACGCCACAACGGACATACCCACCTGACGCGCACCCTGCACCGCAGCGCGGGCGGCGGGCACGCCACGGCCGCGCAGACGATAGATGTTCTCGATGACGACCACCGAGTTATCCACCAGCATACCAATGCCCAGCGAAAGACCGGCCAGCGTCATAACGTTCAGGTCAAGCCCGGTGAAGTACATCAGCACCACGGCGCACAGCACCGACAGGGGGATACTGACACCGACCACCAGCGTAGGCTTGACGTCCTTCAGGAAGATGGCCAGCACGATGATGGCCAGTGCGGCACCCACCAGCATACTGGTGAGGATGCTCTTGATCAGGATGCTGATGTAGTTGCCCTGATTGGACAGCACTACAACGTGCAGACCATCGTACTGGGCTTCCAGCTCCTTGAAAGCATCCAGACAGTTGGCGGATACGTCACCTGCGCTGGAGCTGTCGTCCTTGTAAATTTTCAGCACCGAAGCCTGCTCGCCGTTCAGGCGGGTGTAGCTGTCGGCGGCGTTGTCGATGATCTCCACGTCTGCCACGTCGGAAAGGCGCACATCGCCGTAGCCCTCCACATGGAGCAGCAGTGCACCGCGGATATCCTCCACGCTGTCGTATTCCTCGCCCACCTTCAGCAGCCACGACTCGCCGCTTTCGTCCTTGACGTAACCGGCGGGCATGGAGAAGTTCTGGGCGTAGATGAGGGTGGCAAGGGTCTTGATATCCAGCTGCTTGGTCACATCGGCGCTGGCAAGCGCCTTTTCCTTGGCGGCCTCGTACTGGGTCTTGGCCTCGTTGAGCTGCTTTTCGTACTCGTTCAGCTGCTCGCGGGCTTCGGTAAACTGCATATAGGCAGCCAGCTGCTGCTGGGTAAAACTGCCCAGTGCGTTGGAGAACTCGGTCATCATGCCGGGCACGTTGTCCATGGCCTTGATGGTGTCCTCCAGCGTCTTATAGATGACGTTCAGGCTGTCCTGCAATTGCAGCTCGTCTACCAGATCCTCGGCGCCCTCACCCTGTGCGCCGGTCTCGGTGTTGATGCGGTTCTGCAGGGTCTGCAAAGCAGAGGAAAGCTTATCGGTGATATCGCGCAGCTCGGACACGATCTCGATCAGAGAGTCGATATCCCGCATACCGGTGCTGTTGAACTTGTCCAGAACGCGCTGCAAACCGGCCTGCACCTCAATGAGTGCCTGCTGCACCTCGGGCTCCTTGACCACGGCGATCAGGTTGTTGACGCTTTGCAGCAGCGCTTCGGCCTGCTTGCGCACCACCTCTACGGCGCTGCCGACATCAGAGCTCAGGGTGCCCATGACCGTGTTGGACACGGTATTGCCGAAGTTTTTGAACTGTTTATCATATTCTGCGCGGCCGGCCTTGATCTTGGCCTCGGCATCCTCCAGCTGGGCGTGCGCCGCTTCCAGCTGGCTGTCGATGAGCTCCATCAGCTTTTCGTTGATAGCATCCACCTTTTCCTGATTCAGCTGCACCTGCACCAGCTGCTCCACAAGGCCGCTGGCAGATACGCTGGACACACCGCCCTTGCGCTGGACGTAGGGGGTCATGGTGTTCTTGATGAAATCAGAAAGGTCGTACACCGAACTGCCCTCGCGGCTGACAGCCACGGTCATAAAGGCGTTCATGTTCATGCTGTACTGCACGATAGAAGGAGTCAGTGCGGTCTCCGGCAGGTCGCTTTTGGCCTGATCCAGTTTGTTGGACACCTGCACCAGTGCGCTGTTCATGTCCGTGTCATCCACGAACTGCATCAGCAGCAGGCTGTAGTTTTCGGCCGAGGTGGCGGTGATCTTTGAAACACCGGGCACCGTAAGCGCATTTTGCAGCACGTCCGAGACCTCGGTCTCCACACGCTCCGGGCTGGCGCCGGGATACACGGTGACCACCATCAGGTACGGTGTGCTGACATCCGGCAGCAGGTTGGTCTTCATCTTGGTGATCGACACAAAGCCGAGCATCAGCACCATGATGACTGCAACCAGCACCGTAAATGGTTTTTTGACACTGAATTTTTCCATCTTATCCTACCGTTTCTCTGCCGCACCGCCCGGCGCAACAGTTCCTCCCTCTTTATGGGGCAATGGGTTCCTAACATTCCTATTATACACGCAAGGCGTATGCTTTCAATAGCGGGGCGGCGAATCTTTTGCGAAAGTTCTGTCAAAATCTGCAAAACGCACAACTTTGCCGCCCCAAAACCGGCATTCTGTCTGCTTTCCTCCCTTCTGCCGCCGGACAGAATTCCGACACCTTTCCCGTACTGCATACGGTTGAGCGGGGTGTATCATTGCAGGGGAGGGGAAATTTTACTCCCTCAGTCAAAACCTGACGGTTTTGCCAGCTCCCTCGGGGAGGGAGCCTCTGGCGCGCCCGCAAACTTTGCACTTTAGCCGGGAACTGTGCCGCCACCACGGAAGCCGTCCCCTTGGGGAAGGTGGCAAAGCCGCAGGCTTTGACGGAAGGGGTAATCCCCTGCGGACACTCCGCTGGCGACTGAGGAAGCAAAAAACAAAACGCACAAATTCCGAAGAACCTGTGCGTCATGGCAGGGGTAGTAAGTTTCGAACTCACGGCACGCGGTTTTGGAGACCGCTGCTCTACCAGCTGAGCTATACCCCTATATGCATTCGCTGAATGCTTGATTATTATAGCCGATGCAAAGGGGAATGTCAAGCCTTATTTTTACTTATTTCTCATTTTTCGTGCCGCCGCAGCTGCAGCAGCTCTCCTGCGCGGCGGAATCCGGTGCGGGCAGCTGGCTTGCCAGCTGTTCCAGTGTGACGCTGTCGATATACTGGTTGATCACCTCGTCCAGCCCCGCCCAGAACGGCAGGGTGAAGCACTGCTCGGACATGGGGCACTCGTTGGTCACGCTGCCAAGGCACGGAATGGGCGCTACGCTGCCCTCGATGGCGCGCAGGATCTCGCCGGCGGTGTAGTCGGCAGGGTCTTTTGTCAGGCGGTAGCCGCCCTGACTGCCCCGCTCGCTCTTGACCAGCCCCACCCGCGCCAGCGGGGTGACGATCTGCTCCAGATATTTCAGGCTCAGGTTCTGCCGTTCGCTGATCTCCTTCAGGCTGACGGTGGTGCCCGGCGCATAGCGCGCCAGCTCCGCCATCAGGCGCAGGGCGTAGCGGCTCTTGGTGGAAAATTTCATGGTCGTCCTCTCCTTGCTGTATTTCATAGTATAGCACGTTACTCGGATTTTGCAAAGGAGAAACCTCTTGTGCAAACAAAAAAGGTCTGTTATCATAGGATGGAACAGAACCTATCTTTGAGGAGTGAGAGTATGACAGAGAAGATCACCGCCGCAGACGCCATCCGTCTGCTGGATTCCGGCAAGGCCGTGGCTGTGGATGTGCGCGAGCCGGACGAATACGCCGTGGGGCACATCCCCGGGGCAAAGCTGCTGCCGCTGGGACAGGTCATCGACCGCGCCGCCGAGGTGCTGCCGGACAAAAACGCCCTGTGGCTGGTGTACTGCCGCACCGGACGCCGCAGCGCCGATGCCGTGCAGAAGCTGGAAGCCCTTGGCTACACCGACCTGCGGGACCTCGGCGGCATTTTAAGCTGGCCCTACGAGATCGAGGGCGATTTTGAGGGGCATTTTTAAGGTTATATACTTTATTAAAGAAGCAAAAGAAGCAAAAATCATACCGGAAAGGAAACCATGCCATGTCGTTCCATGCAAAAGAGTTCGCGGGCAGCCACTGCGGCTGCCGTTACCAGCAGGATTACCGCCCTACTTTAGGTCGGGACGGCAAAAAGGAATCCGGCACGCTGGAGGTCATCAAGTTCTACTATGATGGCGCTATCCGCTTTGAGCAGCACTGCTACGGCGAAGCTGCCACCTTTGTGTTCGGCGTGTGGGCGTCCGGCATGGATGAGGACGGCACGCTGCACTGGGTGCTGCCGGACCGCCGCAAGAGCTATTACGACGAGAGCTATCTGCCCAAAAAACTGGACCGAGTGGACGAAGCCGGAAATCTGTACTTTGACGGCGGCATCTTCCCGTGGAAGCTGGCGGACGACTTTGCCGAGGATAAGCGCTGGGGCTACCCCAAGTGGAAGGTAGCGCTGGGCAAGCTGACCGGAAAAGGCAAATAATGGTTCTTTCCGGCTTTGCGGGCGCAAAAAATTGCTTTTGAACCGGGAATTCCAGTATTCCTATTGACATACTAGGGAATGATATGGTATAACTTATCCGTTGAAAGGATTCCGCGTGTGCGTGCGGGGGTGCCGCCCTGTGGCACACGCATTCAATGAGAAAGGGTCATTCTTATGGAAAACACAGAAAAAGTGGTTTATGTAGATAATGCTGCCACCACAGCCTGTGCACCGGAGGTGCTGGAGGTAATGGTGCAGGCGCTCAGCGGTGCCTGCGGCAACCCCAGCAGCCATTACAGTGTGGGCTACGAGGCCAAGGAATTCGTGGACACCGGCCGTGCGCAGGTGGCAAAGGCCATCAATGCAAGTCCGGCTGAGCTCTTCTTTACCAGCTGCGGCTCCGAGGCCGACAACTGGGCCGTAAAGGGCACCGCCTTTACCAAGGCACGTCAGAACAAAAAGCACCTCATCACCAGCGCTTTCGAGCACCACGCCATCATGCACAGCATGGCTGCACTGGAGCGCATGGGCTTTGAGGTGACCTATATCCGCCCCACCTCCGAGGGCTACATCCGCCCCGAGGACGTGGAGGCTGCCATCCGTCCCGACACCGCACTGGTCAGCATCATGATGGCCAACAACGAGATCGGCACCATCCAGCCCATCAAGGAGATCGCCGAGATCGCCCACAAGCATGGCGTGTGGATGCACACCGATGCCGTGCAGGCTGTGGGCGCCATCCCTGTGGACGTGAAGGAGCTGGGCGTGGATATGCTGTCCATGAGCGCCCACAAGTTCAACGGCCCCAAGGGCATGGGTGCACTGTACTGCCGCAAGGGCGTATGGCCCCAGAACCTGATCGACGGCGGCAGTCAGGAGGCCCGCCACCGTGCAGGCACCGAGAACGTGGCCGGTATCGCCGGCATGGGCAAGGCGCTGGAAATGGCTACCACGCATCTGGAAGAGCGCATGGCCCACGAGAGCGAGCTGCGCGATTACGTCATCGACCGCATCCTCAAGAACATCCCGGAAGCCCGCCTGAACGGCGGCCGCAGCCCCCGTCTGCCCAACAATGTGAACATCAGCTTCCCGGGTCTGGAGGGCGAGACCATTCTGCTGGATCTGGATATGCCGACAGTCTGGACCCCAGCCATGTGCTGCTGAGCATCGGCCTGCCGGAGGAGATTGGCCACGGTTCCATGCGGTTCACCTTTGGCCCGCAGAATACCATGGAGGAAGCAAAATATCTGTGTGACGTGCTGGAGGAGGTCATCCCCCGCCGCCGCGCTATGAGTTGTATGTGGCTGCAGGGTCAGAACAAGGCCCGCCAGTTCAGCCTGAAGGGAGAGCAGTAATTATGGCAAGTATGTATAGTGCCAAGGTCATGGAGCATTTCGCAAATCCGCACAACGTAGGTGAGCTGCCCGACGCAAACGGCGTGGGTGAAGTGGGCAACCCCAAGTGCGGCGACATCATGCGGATGTACCTGAAGATTGAGAACAATGTGATCGTGGACGTCAAGTTCCTCACCTTTGGCTGCGGCGCAGCCATTGCCACCAGCAGCATGGCCACCGACCTGATCAAGGGTAAGACCGTGGACGAGGCGCTGAAGCTGACCAACAAGGCCGTTGTGGAGGCTCTGGAAGGTCTGCCTCCGGTCAAGGTGCACTGCTCTGTTCTGGCGGAGCAGGCTGTCAAGGCTGCTCTGTCCGACTACTACCGCCGTCAGGGCATCGACCCGGAACCCATCGTGGGCAAGCTGGAAGAGGATTGTGAGCACTGCGAGAGCTGCGGCCACTGATCCTGACAATATCATAAGCAGCAAAAAGAGGACACCGCTTCGTGCGGCGTCCTCTTTTTTGTTACAGCGCGCTTGCGGCGCTAAGTTTTACAGCTTGCTCAGCTGGGGACCCTGTGCGGTGTCCTTGACAGCCCAGCCCAGCTCGGTCAGCTGTGCGCGGATGGCGTCTGCGGTGGCCCAGTCCTTGGCCTTCTTGGCGGCAGCGCGCTTTTCCACCAGTTCGGTCACCTCGGCGGGCACCTCGTCCTTCTTGCGGTTGTACAGCAGACCCAGCACACCGGTGATCTCGTCAAAGGCGGCGGCAGCGGTCTCCAGTGCAGCCTTGCTGGAAGCAGCGGACAGGGTGTTGATCTCCTTGACCAGATCAAACACGGCAGCCAGTGCATCGGGGGTGTTCAGGTCGTCGTCCATGGCGGTGCAGAACTTGGTGCGTGCCTCGGCGGCCTTTTCCTTCAAAGTCTCGTCGGTGCCGAAGTCGGTCTTGCTCAGGGCAAAGTCCAGATTCTCGCGGCAGGTGTACAGGCGCTCCAGACTGTTCTTGCAGCTTTCGATGAGGTCCACGGTGTAGTTCAGGGGCATCCGGTAGCCGGCGGTCAGCATGAAATAGCGGATGGGCTCGTAGCCGTAGAGGTTGGCCACATCCCGCACGGTAAAGAAGTTGTGCAGGCTCTTGGACATTTTCTGGTTGTCCACGTTGATGAAACCGTTGTGCATCCAGTAGCGGGCGAACTCGCAGCCGTTGGCGCACTCGCTCTGGGCGATCTCGTTTTCGTGGTGGGGGAAGATCAGATCCTGACCGCCGCAATGCAGGTCGATGGTCTTGCCCAGATGGGTGCGGCTCATGGCGCTGCACTCGATGTGCCAGCCCGGGCGGCCCATGCCGTAGGGGCTTTCCCATGCGGGCTCACCGGGCTTTGCGGCCTTCCAGACGGCAAAGTCGGCGGGGTCCTCCTTCAGATCGTCTTCCATGCGGCTGCGCAGCTCGCGGTTGCCGCTTTCCAGATCGTCCAGATTCAGGTGGCTCAGCTTGCCGTAGCCGGGGTCGCTCTTCACGCGGAAGTACACATCGCCGTTCTTGGCAACGTAGGCGTGGCCGGAGTCGATCAGATCCTTGACGATATCCAGGATCTGGGGGATATGCTCGGTGGCGCGGGGCTGCACGGTGGGCTTTTCGCAGTTCAGACCGGCGGCATCCTTCAGGTACTCGGCCTCAAAGCGCTGTGCCACCTCCTTCATGGAGGTGCCCTCTTCCTGCCCCTTCTTGATGAGCTTATCATCGATATCGGTGATGTTGGAAACGTAGATCACCTTGTTGCCCCGGTATTCCAGATAGCGGCGCAGGGTGTCGAACACGATCAGCGGGCGTGCGTTGCCGATGTGGATATAGTTGTACACGGTGGGGCCGCAGACGTAGATGCGGTACTCGCCGGGCACCTGCGGCACAAATTCTTCCTTCTGTCGGGTCAAGGTGTTGAAGATCTGCATGGTCAATTCTCCTTTTTGTTCCAAACAGAAGCCGCAAAACAAAACGCCCCCGGAGCGGTGCACGCAGCACAGCTCCGAAGGCGGTTTTAAAATCAAAATCGCGGTTCCACTTCTGTTTGTCGCTCAAAGCCGGTAACGGCGGCGCACCGCACGGCGATACTTCCCCGCAGGGGTTCCCGCCGCGTGCTGTCCGGGCGCACTTTGCGCAGCGGTCTGCAAACAGGCTTCCAGCCAGTGGCCTGTTCTCTCTGCGCAGACGGTGTGCGGCGCTACTCTGCCCGGATAAACGCATTTATCCTTTTACCCTTTTATTATAGCGGTGCGGCACAGGGAAGTCAAGGTGGAACGAAGAACGATTCAGAATGCCCGCCGCGTTGCTCTGGGCATCTTCAGCGGAAGAATTATTTTAAATTTCGGGATATCGGAACGCCTGCGGGCGTTCCGAT